>Ga0183101_1000366_pt1 | contig 74144 bp, 65 predicted proteins | sample Biomet3_FD_127790 | JGI IMG/M metagenome (GOLD analysis project Ga0183101, IMG submission 127790) | Microbial communities from bioreactor (seeded with sewage sludge) at LBNL, California, USA - Biofuel metagenome 3 | ecosystem: Engineered > Bioreactor > Anaerobic > Unclassified ... | reverse complement strand
CTCAGACTTATCACTGAAGAGAAAACAATCGATAAAGCAGTGGAGATAGATGAGAAGGTATTCATGGAATCACATAAGGGATATTGCCTTCCCAATGTCAAAGGCAGAAAAAGACAGACACCAGCAGTCGCGGGATAAACCATACATCCTTCCCCGTTCACCTTCCTGATTTACACATGTGGTTTACGATTGCCATCTTGGACTTTGATGCTTCTGGTCATCTTGTCCACCGCATGTGCCTTGATATCCGGTTTCTGTCCGTAAGTCCACGGTTTCGCTATCGCTTCTTCTCTCCCACATCTCGCGATGTGAAACTTGCGAGTCGCTATCGGGTTCACCGGCAACAGGTGTCCCTCGGGATTTTCACCCTCGATGTATGACATGCCCGTCATACCAAAAAAGGAAGAGACCGTATTCTGTCTCTTCCTTTAAAGCATTCGATTAAGAATAAATATATTAGTCTTTCACTCCCACTCAATTGTTCCCGGCGGCTTGCTTGTAATATCCAAAGCTACGCGGTTCACATGAGCAACTTCATTTACAATACGTGTACTGATCTTATCAAGGACATCATATGGAATACGTGCCCAGTCAGCTGTCATGCCGTCAATAGAAGTGACAGCTCTGATGACTACTGTATAGTCGTAGGTTCTTTGATCACCCATGACTCCTACGGAACGGATATTCGGCAGACATGTGAAGTACTGCCAGATATCTCTATGCAGACCTGCTTTGCGGATCTCTTCTCTTAAGATAGCATCAGAATCTCTTACAATCTCCAGCTTCTCTTCAGAGATCTCACCTAAGACTCTGATTCCTAAGCCTGGTCCTGGGAACGGCTGTCTCCAGACCATCTCTTCCGGCAGACCAAGTTCTGTACCCAGTTCTCTGACTTCATCCTTGAACAGGCGGTTCAGTGGTTCAATCAGCTTAAAGTTCAAGTCTTCCGGCAGGCCGCCGACATTATGATGCGACTTGATTGTTTGAGCTGTCTTTGTCCCAGACTCAATAACGTCGGTATACAGAGTGCCCTGTGCAAGCCATTTGATATCTGTACCCTTCATCAGTTCTGCCACTTCATCACGGAATGTATAGATGAATTCAGCACCGATGATCTTTCTCTTCTGTTCTGGATCTGATACACCCTTCAGCTTTGTCAGGAAGCGGTCCTTGGCGTCAATCTTGATCAGATTCAGATCCATATTTCTGGAGAAGGTATCCATGACGGATTCAGCTTCACCCTTTCTTAACAGACCATGATCAATGAACATGCAGTAAAGATTCTTGCCAATCGCTCTGTTCAGCAGGGCAGCAACTACTGATGAATCGACACCTCCAGAAAGTGCTAATAATACTTTGTCATCGCCCACTTTGGCTTGAATCTCTGAGATCTGCTGATCTATAAAATCCTTCATGGACCAGTTGTTCTTAGCCTCACATACTTTAAAGACAAAGTTCTTCAGAATATCAAGACCATATTCACTGTTGCGTACTTCCGGATGGAACTGCAGTGTGTAGATCTTCTTTTCTTTATTCTCACTGGCCGCAAATGGACATGTATCACTCTGAGCAATACCTTCAAATCCACTCGCCAGTTTTGCAACCTGATCACCGTGGCTCATCCATACGACCTGATGTCCCGGCAGACCATGAAATAAAGCGTTGTCTTCTGTTACATCAATCTCTGTTCTGCCATATTCTTTCTTGTCAGATGATTTGACTTCACCATCAAGCATGTAATGTGTCATCTGCATGCCATAGCAGATACCAAGGATTGGCAGTCCGCTGGTAAAGATGGCGGGATCACATTTTGGTGCTCCCTCATCGTAGACGCTGTTAGGTCCGCCTGAGAAGATGATTCCCTTGACGTCACCCATCGCTAAAATATCATCCAGTTTCATATCACCAGGATGCAATTCACTGTAGACACCGAAGTTGCGGATCCGGCGGGCAATGAGCTGATTATACTGACTGCCGAAATCTAATACGATGATCTTATCTGCCATTATTTTCTCCCTTCAAAAAGAAACGGTCAGGTTCTGTCCTGTCCGTCCCTATTTTACATGATAAATGCCTTATGCGCTTATCTTTTTCAATGCTGCTGCAACAAATCCTCTGAATAAAGGATGTGCCTTGTTCGGGCGGCTCTTAAATTCCGGATGGAACTGTACCGCAACGAAGAAATCGCAGCTGTGATTTTCAACTGCTTCCACCAAGTGATTCTGTGGACAGATGCCGGCAATGGTCATGCCATGCTTCTCGAATTCTTCTTTATAGTCATTGTTGAATTCATACCGATGACGGTGGCGCTCAGAGATCTCATTGGTGCCATAGAGCTTTTCCATCCATGTACCTGCAGTGATCGTGCATGGATATGCGCCTAAACGCATGGTGCCTCCCTTATCAATCTCATCGCTCTGGCCATGGATGAAGTCAATAACTTTATGGGTGCTGTTTGGATTGAACTCATTGGAGTTGGCATCCGTATACCCTAATACATCTCTGGCAAATTCAATTGTCGCTATCTGCATGCCCAGGCACAGACCCAGGTACGGCAGATTATTTTCTCTTGCATATTTTGCACTGGCAATCATGCCTTCTATGCCGCGGTCACCGAATCCGCCAGGTACGACAATGCCCTGAACATCGCGGAAGATTGCTGCTGCTGTTTCATCAGTGACATCTTCAGATTCGACCCACTTGATATGGACATGGGCACCAGTTTCATATCCGCCATGCTTCAAAGATTCAACGACGGATAAGTATGCATCATGGAGGGCAACATACTTGCCTACCAGGGCGACTGTAACATCCTGGCTGGCACTGTGAATGCGCTCCAGCATTTCATTCCATTCATTCAGATCAATCGTTCCCGCATCCAGATGCAGCTCACGGCACACAATCTCAGAGAGGTGCTGTTCCTCGAGCATCAAAGGTGCTTCATAAAGATCTGGTACAGTTGTATTTTCAATGACACAGTCTTGTTTGACATTGCAGAAAAGGGACATCTTTTCCTTTACGGAAGAAGGCAGCTTGCCGTCACATCTTGCTATGATGATATTTGGTCTGACGCCAAGATTCTGCAGTTCCTTGACACTGTGCTGCGTCGGCTTGGATTTATATTCATTGGATCCAGAGATATATGGCACCAGTGTGACATGGAGGAAACAGACATCATCAGGCTTTTCAATACTGATCTGACGGATGGCTTCAATGAACGGCTGTGATTCAATATCACCGACTGTACCGCCAATCTCAGTGATGACGATATCTGCACTCGCCTTTTCGCCGACTGAGTAGATAAAGCGCTTGATCTCATTGGTGATGTGAGGAATGATCTGTACTGTCTCACCAAGATACTCTCCTCTTCTTTCCTTCTGCAGGACATTCCAATACACTTTACCTGTTGTCAAATTTGAATATTTATTTAGATTTTCATCAATAAATCTTTCATAATGACCGAGGTCCAGATCAGTTTCAGCACCGTCATCAGTGACGAAAACTTCACCATGCTGGTATGGTGACATTGTGCCTGGATCAACATTGATATATGGATCAAGTTTCTGTGAGATGACTTTGAAGCCTCTCTGCTTCAGCAGTCTTCCTAAAGATGCTGCTGTAATTCCTTTGCCAAGTCCTGATACGACACCGCCTGTCACAAAAATATATTTCATACTAATATCTCCTCCCAGCCCTTGAAACAACAAAAAAGGGCATTAAAACTACTGGCTGTGTTAGCCGTTTTTTTTAATGCCCTTTTGGACGTAGAAATAATACAACTCCCCAGCGTAACTTGCAAGGAGAAAAACAAAATTTTTTTAAAAATTTTTAGGTGTCGGCAGCTGCTGATGTTTTGAGCAATTCAATGCACGCACTTCTTCTAATTCGACAGGTGTAATGTGGCAGTATCCCTGTGGATTTTTATCGAGATAATTCTGGTGATACTCTTCTGCTTCATAGAATGAGGTAAGTTGGCAGCATTCAACAAAGAAGTGTACATGCTTCCTTTTCTCCTCCGTAAAATACGCATTGACCGGTGCAGCTAAGAATTGATCACGGTAGTAGACACCCGTCTGATACTGGGTGCCGAAATCATTGCCCTGACGGTTGCGGTGAGTTGGATCAATGCACAGAAAATATGCTTTCAGGATAGTCTCAAGCGATACAGTTTCCGGATCAAACGTCACCCGTACAGTCTCCTTATATCCCGTCTCATTGCGGCAGACTTCTTCATAGGTAGGATTATCGGTATGACCGTTGGCATAGCCCACAGTTGTATCGGTGACACCATCAAGCTGCTGGAATACCTTTTCCATGCCCCAGAAGCATCCACCTGCTAAATACAGGACTGACCTGCCTGCGGGATGATAGTCATCGTCCTGGCGTGTCTGCACGCAGTGATGCGCGTAATAAAGGCTATCTTCATCGGCTGCAATCCGCTGGAAGCCATTATGTTCAATGACATGCATAGCATCCTCATTTATCCTCGCCAGCTTGGCATGGATCACAGGTACTTGCCATTCACTGTGGGCTGCTGAAACAAAAACATATAAAGCATTCGAGGCGTAATGATGACGGCGATATACTTCCTCAATTTCAAAATAGACTTCGTTGTTCTCATCACGTTCAAAAGAAAGACGGCCTGCTGTCTTCTGGATATCTTTTGCAAAGATTTCAAAAGAGCTGCCGTCTGTTTTCTGTAGAGAGATGAGTTCATTTTCCCATGAAGTCTGCATAGATCATGCCTTCTTCTTGTAGAGCGCGTTGCCGATGCCCTGCACGAGCTGGACAAGGATGATCAGGATGATTGAAGTAACGACCAGGTAGGCAACGCTGTAGCTCTGATATCCCTTGCGGATAGCCACATCGCCTAGACCGCCGCCGCCGATTGTTCCTGCCATTGCAGAAGCACCGACCATGTTGATGATCAATAATGTAATGCCATTGAGCAGACGAGGAACAGATTCCTTGATATAGACACGCCAGATGATCTGCATATCGGTTGCCCCAAAGCTCTTGGCAGCTTCAATGACGCCAGAGTCTGTTTCTCTTAACGCATTCTCAAAGACACGCGCAATAAATGGGATAGCATAGAGTGTCAAAGGAACAAGCGCTGCCGTGGTGCCGATGGATTTGCCGGCAATCGCACGGGTGAGCGGAATGACAATGACCATTAAGATAATGAATGGAAAAGAACGGAACACGTTGACAATGACATCCAGAATGCCATACACCACACGATTCGGCTTTAAGCCGTCCGGTGCAGTCAATGTCAGAATGACCGCTGGAATCATACCCAGGAGCACTGCAATCAGCGTGGAGAAGAACACCATGTACAGTGTTTCACCCGTCGCTTTAAGAATGACATCCCACATATCAGAGCACCTCCCATTTCACATTCTTGGCATCAAGATACTCGAGCACCTTGAACTTGTCTTTGTTTTCAATATTGATGATCAGACTGCCATATACATTTGCACGGAAGTCTTCCAGTTTTGCCCAGCAGATGGAGAAGTCCACATCCAGATCCCTTGCCATTTCACTGACGACCGGTTCATTGGAATCTTCGGTAAAGAACAGCTGAATATTTACACCTTCATTCGGCAGTGAAGTTCCTTCTTCACCCAAGAACTTCTTGATGTCATCGCTTGGATGAACAAACAGTTCTTCCGGCTTCCCTTCCGCTAAGACAACACCATGCTTCAGAAAAGCGACTCTTTCGCACAGCTGCTTAACAACTTCCATCTGATGCGTGACTACGACAATTGTTATGCCTAATTCATCATGGACCTTCTGCAGAAGCTGCAGAATCTCTTTCGTGATTCTCGGATCAAGTGCACTGGTTGCTTCATCACATAACAGGACCTTTGGATCATTGATCAAAGCCCTGGCAATCGCAACTCTCTGCATCTGCCCGCCTGACAGCTCTGCAGGCTTGGCATGCATCTTGTCCTTCAGCCCGACAAGCTTAATCAGATTTTCTATCTTCTGCTTTGATTCCGGTGTCTTAGAATCAATGCCCCAGAATTTCATCGGCAGAGCAACATTTTCATAGACGTCAAGCCGTGAGAGCAGATTGAAGTTCTGGAAGATCATGCCCATGTCTTTCCGCAGTGCGCGCAGTTCTTTTTTGTTTGATGTCACTGGCTTATCATCCACGATGATACTGCCGGAATCATAGGATTCCAGCCCATTGATGCATCTTAATAATGTTGATTTGCCGGCACCGGACTGTCCGATGATGCCGTAGATCTCACCGTCATTGATGTGAATGTTGATATCCTTGAGGACTTCCAGATCCCCAAAGCTTTTTCTTACATTAACCAGATCAATCATAATTACGCTCCTTGTTCTTTAGAAAGAGATAAATGTTCAGGAAGATGCCCTGAACATTTATTGATTATACTCGCTTTTGACTCAGTTGACTGCCTTACCATCCTTGTCAATGAATGATGTGATGACAGAACCTTTATATGTATCTTCGATATACTTGGCAACCTTATCAGAAGTAACCGCCTTGATCAGTGCCTTTGTCTTTTCCGTAGATTCATTTCCCTGCTTTACAACGATGAAGTTTGTGCGGGCAATCTTTGTCTTTTCTGTAAACTCTTCAATCTCAAGAGCTGGATGTGTAGATGGAAGACTAGCCTCTAATGCATAGTTGCCGTTGACTACTGCAACTGCGAAGTCATCCAGAGAACGGGCAACCTGTGCTGCCTCAACTGGTGTGATGACATAGTTATGAGGGTTCAGTGTGGCATTTCCATTGAAGGTTGTTTCAGTCACATAATCTGTTGTGCCTGGATCCTTCAGGATGCCCTTCTGAACAAGCAGTCTCAATGCACGGTCCAGGTTGTCAGAATCGTTCGGTACACCGATTGCTGCCCCGTCTTTCAGATCACTGATTGCAGTGAGTTTTGAAGAATAGATGCCCATCGGTTCAATATGAACACCGACAGCTGCTGCTAAATGCAGACCGTTGCTGGTATTCTGATCGTTCATGTAGCCTAATGTCTGGAAATAGTTAGCATCCAGAGAACCTTCCTCCAGAGCAGTATTCGGTGTGACATAGTCTGTAAATTCTGTTACTTCCAACGTCCAGCCGTCATCAGCCAGTACGCTTTTGACAACTTCATTCAGGATCTGTGCATGCGGAACAGATGTTGCACCGACCTTGATGACCTTATCGGAAGCAGATGCGGTTGAAGATGATGCTGCGGTTGATGTGGCTGTGCTAGATGCAGAGCATCCTGCCAATGCTAGAATGAGTGTTGCGGCTGCGATTTTCTTGATTGTGTTTGTCATTTTCTTTTCCTCCCTTAGTTTCCTTGAAAAGGTTTATGCGGGTATATAAACAAAAAACTACGCCCACAGCTTTATCAGCTGTAAGGACGTAGTTATACGCGTTACCACCTTACTTTAAAATGATCTCACGATCATCTCCTCTTCAAGTACGCTGATCCAATCAGAAATACTCTATGTCTATAACGGGACCGCCCGTCGTGATCTACTTATCGACCACGCAGCTCCAAGATCATGTTCACCTGCTTTTCGTATACCCTCTTTTCAGCTCCCGAGGACTCTCTAGAATACTAGCGGCTGGTTACTCTTCTTTTCATCGCTTGTATGACTATACTTTACTCTCAGAGATTCTTATGTCAATCATTTTTACAAGAAAAGTTAACATTTTTCTAAATATTTTTCTGAAACAGTTTTCATTGTTGAGACTGTGCAATGAAGTTCCGCATATCTGTGTCTGATACATAACCAGGAACATAGCCAAGCAGATTTCCATCTGGCTTATAGATGAAATTGGTCGGATATCCAGACACTTTATACATCTTTGTTGCCTTGAGATCAGTATCATATACAATCTTCATGTTATAGCCTTTTGTCTTCATGTAATTCTCAACGTAGGCAATATCGCCTTCACCATTCAGGCCCGGCGCCGCAACCATCAGTACTTGTACGCTTGGATCATTGTTATTGATATCCTGCAGTCCAGGCATTTCCTGATTGCAGTAATGGCACCATGTCCCAAAGAAATTCAGGATGATTGTTTTGCCCTGATAGCTGCTCAGTGTGACAGTATTTCCATCCCCGTCCTTCAAGCTGAAGTCATATTTGGCAATGTCTGACTGTGTTGAAGCAGCAGATGCAGAAGCAGATGCTGCTGGTGCAGATGCAGAAGCCGAAGGCTCTGCTGATGACTGCGTCTCTGCAGAAGCTGTGCCGATGGCATTAATCGATGCATTGTAGGTCTGGACTGCCTGTCCAAGCGTCCAGATGCCCATGCCAATGACAACAAGTCCAGCAATCACGCCTGTATACTTGACGACCTTCTTATACTTATTCAGAAGATTCAGTACTTCGGTCGTAAAGAAGCCCAGAAGCAGGAAGATGCAGATGAAGCCCAGGGCATATGCTGCAATATAGATCCAGCCAGTCGAAGCAGAATCAGCAGAAGCTGCTTTGACGATTGCCTGCGCCAGAAGAGGACCCACGCATGGCGACCATGCAAAGGAGAAGAAGAATCCCATGAAGGCAGCTTTGAAGAAGCCCATACCTCCATTTACTTTCATCGTGTGCAGATGGGTCTGATTTAAAAACGGAATCGAGATTACATGCAGAGATACCAGTCCAAAGAATACTAATAAGACACCTCCGATCAATTGGAAAATAAAGGTATGTTCTGTAAAAAACGCATGCAGAGCAGTACTGCCCAGCGCTGCAATTACGAATACAGCGCAGATTCCCAGGATGAAGCCAACCGTCAGATACAGTGTCCTGCCTCTTCGATATGTAGTTGTGCCGTCTTCTGCCGTCACCTTTGCGTCCTGCGTCAGATAGCCAATATACAATGGCACCAACGGAAGTACGCAGGGGGAGAAGAATGAGAGTAGCCCCTCAAGAAAGAGTTTTAGTATTTCCATATACGCATCATACAGGATTCATTCATAGAGTAAAGTAATATGCTTCCAAGTAATTTTACTAATCGAGTAGGGAGAAAATAGATATAAATTCCCCCTCTCACACCACAACGCATGCCGTTCGGCACGTGGCGGTTCAGTTGAACTTCAAATCATGTCGTTCCAGATAGTAATCCAAGCAGCTCACAAGTCCTTTCTTCGAAAGGACTTGTTTGCTGACTGCCCTTCCAAGTGATGACTTTGTAGCTATGAACTGGTAGTGGTCTCCCCACTGTGATTCTCTCTCGGCAATCCATACAGGCACTCCAAGCTTCCGGAGCCCCCCACAGCCGCTTTGATGGCTTCTTCCACTGTTTCCAGATGATGACACGTATCATGGTTCTCAAGCGTTGGTCTATCTTTGCCATAACTGATTTCATTGACCCGATGCTGAAATAATTTATACAGCTCGTATCACTTGGTTCAGCTTGATGATTCTCTGGTCTAATGGGATGTTCCATCTGCGTTCGCACAGCTGCTTCAGTTTTCTTTGGAATTTCGTGACTGAATCCTTGTGCGGCCTTGCCTGCCATTTTCCTGTGCCCTTCCAGAATCCAAAGCCAAGGTACTTGAGGTCGTTCGGTCTTGTGACGTGTGTCTTTGTCGCATTGACCTTCAGCCCTAGTTTCCTTTCGATGTAATCTGTGATGGTGCGCATGACCCGTTTCGCACTGGCCTCGCTCTTCACGACTATCACGCAGTCATCTGCGTACCGTGTGAAGCGTAGTCCACGTGCATCCAGTTCTTTGTCCAGTTCGTTAAGCATGATGTTGCTCAACAGCGGTGAGAGATTCCCTCCCAGCGGTGTTCCGAGCTTTGTTTCTTCGTAATGTCCGTCTACCATCACACCTGCCTGAAGATATTTTCGGATTAGGCTCTCTGTATCTCCATCATTGATGATGACGTGGACCAGGCTCATCAGCCTGTCCTGCGGCGCATTGTCGAAGAATTTCTCGAGGTCGATATCAACTATCCATTCATAGCCGTCATTGAAGTAATCAAGCAGTTTCAATATCGCCTGCTCGCATGACCTGCCCGGTCTGAATCCATAGCTGGAATCAGAGAAGTATGGTTCACAGATAGGCGCTATGACCTGCGTGACTGCCTGCTGGATTTGTTTCTTGATTCCTGCCCAGTTGTCCCTGTCATACGCTTCCGCTTCCTCGATGGATACACCATCTGTCCCGGCAGATCCTTTGTTGCACGAGACACGCTTGAACGCTTCTGTCATGTTCTCTCTGCTCAGTATCTTTTCCAACAGTTCCGACATTCTTTGTGCTCCCTTCCTTTCCTCGCTCCTCCATGATAAGCCCTGAGTATCGACAGCTTTACTGAGGTACGCCCCTGCCTTCCTGTCTGTCAGGCATCCATATCGGACATTTGAAGCTCTTGTTGCACGTTCTGCTGTTCAGCCCTTCACTGGATAAGGTTTCTATTCAGCTACTACGGCCTCGGCTGACTTCTCACAGTTCGCTGTTGCTGGGACTCTCGTCCTCTATGAGACCTCGCGGGATAAACCATACATCCTTCCCCGTTCACCTTCCTGATTTACACATGCAGTTTACGATTGCCATCTTGGACTTTGCCGCTTACGGTCAGCTCATCCGCCACAAGTGCCTTGATATCCGGTTTCTGTCCGTAAGGCCACGGTTTCGCTATCGCTTCTTCTCTCCCACACCTCACGATGTGAAACTTGCGAATCGCTATCGGGTTCACCGGCAACAGGTGTTCCTCGGGATTTTCACCCTCGATGTATGACATGCCCGTCATATCAGAAAAGGCAGTGATTTCTCACTGCCCTGATCCTTACTTCTCTTCTTCCTTATTTCTTGCCTTGGCTTCTTCAATGACCTTGTCTGCAACTTCCTTAGGTGCAGCCTGATATCTGTCAAAGGTAATGACATATGAGCCTCTGCCCTGTGTCATCGCTCTTAATTCGTTCTGATATGTCAGCATCTCTGCCATTGGTGCCTCGGCATTGATGATCTGGTCACCGTCATCGTTAGTCGTCATATCCATGATCAGACCTCTTCTCTTAGTGAAGTCTCCCATGATGGCGCCTGTATACTCTTCCGGTGCAGTTACAACGATTTTGCCGATAGGTTCCAGCAGAACTGGGTTTGCCTTAGGCATTGCTGCATTATAGGCAAGTCTAGCTGCTTCCTTGAAGGCAACTTCCTTGGAATCAACTGGATGATAGGAACCATCATACAGCGTTGCCTTGACACCGACGACCTTAAATCCTGCTAATGGGCCGCGCTTCATGCAGTCTCTCAAGCCCTGTTCAGTTGGCGGGAAGAACTGTTTTGGAACAGCTCCGCCGAAGACATCTTCTGCGAAGACCATATCGCCGTCCGGTTCATCACTTGGTTCAAATCTGACCCAGACATCACCGAACTGTCCAGCACCGCCGTTCTGCTTCTTATAGCGGCCCTGAGCCTCAGCCTTGCCCTTGATTGTCTCACGATACTGTACAATCGGCGTACTGGTCGTTACTTCAACCTTATACTTTGCCTTCAGCTTATCCAGGATCAAGCTGATGTGCTGATCACCGATTCCATACAGCACCTGTTCATGTGTCTCATCATTGTTGACGAAGCGGATCGTTCCATCTTCCTGCATCAGGTTGCGGATGCCAACTGACATCTTATCTTCATCTGCCTTTGTCTTAGGCCTGATGGCATATCCCAGCATTGGCTGCGGATAGTCAATATCCGGATAATGGACAACTCTGCTTCTTGTGCACAGCGTATCATTTGTTTCTGTATTCTGCAGTTTGACAACTGCACCGATATCACCGGTAAACAGCTTGCCGACACCAATCTGATATTTGCCGTTGATGACATAGATCTGTGAGATCTTCTCCATGACATCCTTTTTGGCATTATAGACCTGAGAATCACTGTTGAGCACGCCGCTCATAACTTTCAGATAAGATACTTTACCAACGAACGGGTCAATGATTGTCTTAAAAACAAAGGCACTCAATGCTTCCGTCTCATTGGTCTCCATATCCAGAGTTTCATTTTTCTGATTCAAGGCATGGACATGTCCCTTCTCAGCATAGCTTGGGAAGAACTCTGTGATCAGATCCAGCAGTCTTTCAATACCTGTCTGCTTGTCTGCTGATCCGCAGTATACAGGATGGATGTCTCCGTTCCTGACACCGATCCGCAGGCCTTTGGCAATCTCATGCTCATCAAATTCTTCACCATTGGAGAACTTCTCCAGCAGATCATCATCTGTCATCGCGATTGCTTCCGCGATCTCGTTATAGTATTCATCGACCTTCGGCTTAATGACTTCCGGTACATCCTGCGGTTCTCCCGGCTTGTCATAGTACCATGCCTTATGACGCAGGATGTTGACAGAACCAACCACTGTTCTGCCGTCAATGATCGGCAGTTCAAATAAGAAGACTGATTTGCCGAATGTATCTCTTAATTCATCAACTGTCTTGGAGAAGTCTGCATTTTCATCATCCAGCTTATTGACGAAGAAAATCGTTGGCAGCTTCTGTTTATTGACAGCATTCTTCCAAGCTCTTTCCGTTCCTGCCTCGACACCGTCCTTAGCAGAAACAACGATCAGGGCATTGTCGCCCATCATCAAGCCTGTAGCTTCTTCACCGACATAATCCATGTATCCCGGCACATCAATGAAGTTGATCTTTTTATCTTTCCATTCAACCGGAGCTAAATGGCAGTATACAGATGTTCTGCGCTTGCCTTCCTCCGGATCAAAATTCAATGCAGTTGTTCCATCATTATTTGTTCCATACTTGTCAATTTGATGATTTGCATACAGGCACGCTTCAATTAAGGAGCTCTTGCCTGCTCCGGAATGTCCTAACACAACAACATTCCGTACTTCATTTGCAAGATAATCTCTCATCGTCCCGTACCTTATTTCAAGAAGCCTTTCAGATCTTCAAAGCATTCTTTTCTGACATAGTGAATTGCCAGGTTGCCCTGATAATCCTTCTTGTCCTTGTCTGCACCTTTCGCCAATAATTCTCTGACTAGATCAGGAATTCCAATATAAGCAGCTCTCATCAATGCAGTGCATCCCTTTGCGTCTTCAGCATTTACATTTGCACCTGCATCCAGCAGCAAATTGATAATATCATCCTTATAACCCGTAACAGCTTCCATCAATGCTGTTCTGCCCTGCTCGTCCGATGCGTTGACATCTGCACCTTTAGAGATCAGATACTGCACTGTTTCTGTCTGTCCCAGCAGAGCAGCTCTCATCAATGATGTTCTGCCCTTATTATCATGTGAGTTGACATCTGCGCCAGCATGGATCAACATGCGGCAGATCTCCGTATGTCCCTTCTTTGCGGCACCCATCAGAGCTGTCTTATTATTTTTGTCACGTGCTCTTGTGTCCGCTCCATTATCGAGAAGGAATCTGACGATATCTTCATATCCTCTCTTTGCACTGCGCATCAGCGCTGTGCGTCCGTCCCCATTCGCGACATTGACATCTGCGCCTTTTGATACCTGTGCGCATACTTTGCCAAAGTCGCCGGAACCTGCTGCATCAAAGAACTCCTGATTTACCTGATCCATAATGATTTCCTCCTTTTATGATTATCAGTTTTTTGACATAAAAAGGTGAACGTAATACGCCCACCTTAAATCCAATATTTACGAGAATCACAAACCCCGTCTAAAAGCATATCAGCCGATGTATGGCTGCCCTCGAAGATAGGAAAAAAAAGCACTTCGTTTTCCATATAGACGCTCCAATCTTTTATCTTTCGGGTTACTGAATCTCTAATTCCAATATAGCAGAATTCTCTTTTCATTCAAGTAATATAAATCTCGTTTCAATGAGAAAGCATGAAAACAATTATGTAACAATGTAACCATTTTCATCCCTCCGTTTTCCACATTCCTCCGTCCTTGACCAAATACACATCAAGCATCTGATCATTGACTAAAAAGTGCACTTTTGTAACTGTGTTCATCAGCAGCTGCAGCGTCTGATCTTCCTGGACCTCATTGCGTCCCAGATAGTCCATAGCGATATGCACATTGATGTTATCGTCATCGACCAGTTCATAAGTAACACCGGTAATTGTCTGATTTGACCGCACACAGGAGATCTGCATCTTAATGATGTATCCTGTTGTCACCACCGGTTCAGCACTGATCTTTACACCAGTATGTGCGATTGTCTCCCTGACTTGAAAAGCAGTCATGATCATCACTGCAAGCAGGATGGAAAGAACTGCAATCATCACTTTTTTCATAGATTTATTTTATCATGTCAGGCAAAGAAAAAAGCTGTTTTCACAGCTTAATTTATAATCTGTACTTTCTGGTACGGAATCTCGATATGATTCTCTTTAAATACTTTGAGCAGACCTTCTCGAATATCTGAAGTTGCCAGGAAATTATCACCCATATTCTTTGTACTGACAGGGAATGTGACCTGGATGCCGGAACTCTGAAATTCAGCTACTCTGATATGAATAAATTCTTTATGATCCTGTAATTCCTCCGGTGTCCTTAGATCAATGACACCTTTCGTCGTCATCACTGTTTCAGTGATCAGCTTCTTCGCTAATTCCAGATCAGTATCGTAGCTGACTGTGACATTGATGAAACGTGTATAGAAATCCTGACCAAATACTTTATTCTCCAGGACCGCAGAGTTCATCATTGAGTTTGGAATGATCATCTGTGTGTTCTCAATGGTCTGCAGCACGGTATGACGGAACGTGATCTCTTTGACAGTTCCGGAAATATTCTTTTCCGGCAGTGTGATGACATCACCGACCGAGAACGGCTGCGAGATTGCCAAGAAGAAGCCGGCAATGAAGTTGCCGAAGGTCTCCTGTGCGGCTAAGCCGATAATCACAGAGATAACGGAAGTTGCGCCCAGTACGGTGGATCCTAAGCCTGATAATGGTTCAATGGCAGAAAGGATTGAGAATGCTGCAATTGTATATACGACCGTTGTCAGAATCCTGCGGATATATACCGTCAGCATATCATTCGTATTGTTCTTATGCTTGATCTGTGAAACTGCCTTCTTGATCAGCTTGTTCACCAGCCATGCAAGCAGGATTATGAAAGCAGCCCTGAACAGGAAGCTCACAAGGCCGCCGACAAAAATACCTGCGCCTATAATTGTTGATTCTGCTGTATCCATATTGTCTCCTTATTTTAGTTCATCACTGTATGCCTTCCATGCAGGCATGTTCTTCTCCACAATGCTGTAGAACTGTCTGCCGTGGTTTGGCACCAGGATATGCACATATTCATGAAGCAGCACATAGTCCAGACATTCGGCCGGATAATGGATCAGGCGGACGCTCATGCTGATGTGGCTGCGGGATGGCGTACAGCTTCCCCAGCGGGAAGTCATATATTTGATGGTGATCTTCGGCAGCGGTCTCTGATGTTCCATGCAGATCTTCTGATCCCATTCACCGCGGCGCTCATTGATCATCGCCTTCAACATTTTAGCACCTTCTCGATAAAATACTCTTTCTCTTTCCTGCGGGGTATTTTCCTTCAGGAAAAAGATGATCGTATTTGATTCTTCATCGATGAACATAAAGCTCTTATGAGACTCAACTGTCTCAATGCGGTACTCATGTCCGAGCCAGGAAGCATTCTGTCCATCCAGTCCTGTTTTCAAAGCAGACTGGCGCTTCTTGATGGTCTGTTCATTCTTCTGAATCCATGACCCCTTCTCAAGAATAAAGGATCTGACATCATTCTGATTGACCCATCTCGGGCAGGTCACATGCAGGCTTCCGTCCTCGTTGACCCTGAGATACATATTCCGATTTCGCTTGTATTCTATATAGACTGGGCGCTGCTGCCCAGCAACTGTAATCTCCATGTTTGCTCTCCTGATTTGTTCTATTATATCTCTATATATAATGCTTGCATTCCCTTTCTCTTTGCGGTAATATAATCAAGCATCTGGCGGCTATGGTGAAGTTGGTTAACACACTGGATTGTGGCTCCAGCACTCGTGGGTTCGAGTCCCACTAGTCGCCCTGATACCTAAAACAAGAAAGGCTTAACAAAGCCTTTTTTTATATTATTTTGCGATTTTTACGAAAATTTTCATGGAATGCGCACTTTTGTCATCAATTTGAAAAGGCTTGAAGGAACCTTTTTATCATGTTTTCGTACCGTCTTTGATGCCCTGCAGATACCTTGTCATTGCGGAATCGTTGACGAGGGATGCCTCTTGGGAAGTGGAATACGGATCAGAGGAAGGATAGAACTTGGGAATGCCTGTGCTTTCAGCCAGGTTCAATAAATCTAAGTCTGTTCTCTGGACTGCCAGCTCCATTAAATATGGGACTCCGCTGCTTTTCTTATCATTCAGGGCAAGTCCCTGGTGATCCTTGATGCTGATGACTCTGGCATTCTGGATCAGAATTCCCGTAATCGGTGTATTCTGTCTTGCATCAATACTGACATGGACATCGACGCGCTCGCCCTCAACAATGGAACCTAAGGAAGCCACATCCACCTGCACACCATAGGATGTCTCGCCTTCTTTCAGCTGCAGCTGAGCATGATCCGGCAGGTCTTTCTCATCATGCAGCATATGTTTATAGAAGACCGATCCTGCTGGAATCATCCCCTGAATCTCCGTGTATTTGCCAACGATATCTTCCTTCCTGCTAAAAGTGTTATCGATGAGATAATCTGAAGCAATCTCTACCGCCACCAGATCATTCTCAGTGATCTGGGTCCTTGGCAGGATATCCTGCGCCGCGATATACGTAGTGACTAGATTCAACTTTGCCTTCATGCAGATCTGGAACAAGATATAATTCAATCCTAATATCATACCTGCGGAGGCGATACAGGCTATGATTTTCAATACAATCGTTCTTTTCATATAATGCCTTCTTCTGTGTTTATATACAGAAAAAGAGCGTTGATTCTCAAAAAATACCGAATCTCTTCGGTATTTCAGCTGCGCTGTGTCTCAATCAGATACAGCACATCATTGACTGGCAGGAAGCGGTCCTCTTTGCTGCAGCTGACCTCCATCACCTCGTGCCCATTGATCAAGCGCATCCGGTAAAAGCGGCCTCTGCAGATGTCATGATTCTTGGCATAGATCAGAACTGCTTTGCCTAAATATGGTTCTACTTCATACCTTTTCATCTGCTTTGTCCTCTTTTCTTACCTTATATATACAGAAGATTTTTTAAGAAGCGTTGACTGACAGGTGATGTTTTCATGAAAAAGACCTTCCACAGAAGGTCTTATCATTCTTATATTCCAGGATGCTCAGCAAGATACTTGCGGATAGCTTCCTTGGCATCTGGTTTGCTTGGAGCACACTGTTCAATTTCGCTCTCACCAGCAACCAGCTTGGCAGCCATACCGGCACAGCCAGGATTTCCACAGCCGCCGCAGTTGTAGCCCGGCAGCAGTGCAAGAACATCTTCAACTCTGCTGTCTGACCTGACATAGAATTTCTTTGATGCGAAGCCGAGCACAGCCCCAAGGACAGCACCTAAGATCAGCATCAATACGAATGCCTTAATGATTACCATCATTTTCCTCTTTTCTTATTGGTTTCACTCTCGAAGTACAATCAGCTAAGCCGCAGCTCCCGCAGTCAGGTGTCAGATTCTCACAGCCCTTTGGAACCGGAGTATGTTTGTTCTTAACAAACAGATAAGCATTAAGAACAAACAGGCCTATGATGATCAGAATTGCAATAACGACGTTCATTGGTTATCCTACAAGTCCAGCAAGAGAAGAGAACGCGATTGCCATGATACCAGCAACAACAAAGGCGATAGGATTGCCTTTGAACGGCTTAGGAATATTGTTTCCCTGAAGTCTTTCACGGATTGTAGCAAAGATGACCAGCATCAACATAAAGCCTGCCGGAGTAGCAACAGAATTGACCATTGTCTGGAAGATATCATAGCTCTTTGTAATATTTTCCTGTGCAACATAGAGAACTGTGCAATTTGTTGTGATTAACGGCAGATAAATGCCAAGCTGTTTATACAGGACAGGAGAATTCTTCTTCAGGAACAATTCAACGAACTGTACGAAGGCAGCAATGAGCAGAATGAATGTAATCAGTTCCATGTATTCAAGATCAAGAGGTACTAAGACAAAGTAGTATAAGCACCATGATAATACGGAAGCGCCGAAGATGACGAAGATGACAGCAGCACCCATACCGATGGCAGAATCCAGCTTGGTGGATACACCCATGAACGGACACATGCCTAAGAACTTAGTCAGAACGATGTTATTAATCAGCATTGCGCTGATGAACAAGGCAAATAGATTCATGATTACTTAGCCTCCTTCTTGTTAGACTTCTTAGCAACACTCTCTTTATAGACTGCAACCGCAGCAGCTAAGCAGGCAAATGTGAAGAATGAACCTGTTTCGCCAGTCATGAACGGAATTGTATAAGATTCCGGAATGATTCTAACTGAGAAGATTGCTGCATTTGTAAATGGATTGGACAGCGCCAGAACGCCTGTGCCGAGGATCTGTCTGATCAGAGCCATGCAGAGCAGGGAACATGTGTAGGCAAGTCCCATCTGCAGGCCGTCCAGTGCAGATTCACCGACAGTATGACTGCAGGCGAATGCTTCCGCTCTGCCGAGGATGATGCAGTTGACAACAATCAAGGATAAGAATGCACCCAATGCTGAATACAGGTCTGGTGTATAAGCATGCATGAACATTTCCAGGATGGTGACCAGCGTTGCAATGACAACGATGTAGACAGGGATGTGAATGTCATCCGGTGTGATCTTGGCAATCATTGAAATAACAATGTTGGAAAGGACCAGGACAACGATGACGCCAACACCCATGCCTAATGCATTGTTGATGGATGTAGAAATAGCTAAGGTGGAACAAATGCCGAGATACAGACCAAAGACTGGATTCTCAGTGATCAGCTTTGAGAAAAAGCTCTGCTTATTTGTATTGTTTTCGCTCATAAGTGACCTCCTTATTTACCAGCAGCCGCATTCAATGCAGCAGCTGCCATGCCCTTAACGGCCTTTGATGTATAAGTTGCACCTGACATTGCATCAATGGAGGAATCCAATGTTGCACCATTGAAGACAGACGCATCAGAATACCATGTATCACCAACACCATCGCCCTTATCTGCACCAGTCAGATCAGTAATGGAAACAATTGCGCCATCCTTGACAGTGATTGTTGCGGATACTGCAGCATTGGAGAAGCCGGTTGCCTTGCATGCATACACACCATCAGAAGATGCTGTGCAGGATGCATTGGCACTTGTGTAGTCACCAGTACCCAATGTATCAGATGTAGTTGTTGATGAAGATGACTTTGCAGTTGCACCGCTGGAAGCAGTTGCACCGCTTGTCGTGGAAGCAGAAGCAGTTGCTGCTGAAGTGGAAGTGGAAGCTGTACCGCCGTTGAGGGCAGCAGCAGCCATCGCCTGAATTGCCTTTGAAGTATAGGTTGCACCAGACTCAACATCGACTGTGCTCTTTAATGTAGCACCTGCATAGGATGATAATGCACCATCCTTGAACAGATCATCGCCGACACCGTCGCCGTCATCAGCACCTGCCAGATCAGTGATGGAAACAATTGCACCATCCTTCACTGTGACTGTTGCTGTAACTGTTCCGTTGAAGCCCTTTGCCTGACAGGAATAGACACCTTCACTGCTGACCTTGCAGGATGCATTCTGTGAAGAGAAATTTGTCTCTCCCAGTGTTCCTGAAGACGCAGCAGATGCTGTTGCTGCAGCTGTTGCAGATGGTGAAGCTGTAATGCCTTCAATCTGATTGAAGATTGCTTCTGCCTGTGCAACTGCATTCTTTACTGCTGTTGTTGTAATTGTTGCACCAGAAATCAGAGGCATGTCATCAGAAGAAGTCAGCTTGGTTACCTGATCAATGTAATTCTGTTCGAAAGCAAGGGAACCCTTGCCGGAAGTCTCATTCTGTTCCAGAGCCATATAGCCTGCAATTGTACCGTCAGTATTGAAGGCAATTGCAAACTTGAAGCCGGAAGAACTGTAACCTGTATTATGAAGTGTGAAGATATATCCTTTCCCTTCTGCTTCATATACACCGTCTACCAGAGTGTATTCGCTGGTGACATATTTTGTTGTGACATCTGTGAAGGATGCACCTGGGTAGAACTGATCCAGTGTTGTCTTTACTGCAGCAATTGCATTCTCCTCAATGATTGGCTTGGTAACAGCATTAGCTGCTGCTAAGCAGGCACCTGCAAGTGCACAAACGACTGACAGAAGGATTGTCTTATATGTACTAGAATTCTTATCCATATTTCCGACCTCCTCACATCACACTGACATTGCTGTCAGCCTGTTCAACAATTGCTGGAGCCGTACTGCTGGCTGCCGTTGCTTCCTTATGTGTCAGCAGTGCACCGACAAAGAATGTCGTTGCAACTGCGATTGCACAGATGATAATGGCACGCTTTGCAAACTTTGATGCATTCTTGATCTGGTTTCCGGAGAAAGCCTTATCAATTGCAGGTGTCAGCATGTTCATTAACAAAATAGAGAACAGGACACCATCCGGCAGATTGCTTCTCCAGCGGATGACCAGTGTCAGGCAGGCCGTGCAGACGCCGAACACTACGCGTCCGCCGACTGTAACAGGTGTTGATACTGGATCTGTCATCATAAAGACAGCTCCGAATAATACGCCTCCGCTGATGACATTGAAAATGCCGTATTCAAAGCCAGCACCCTTGGCAAGACCAACGATACCAGAGATGACAAATACTGTAACAAGATAGCTGACACTCAGATGCCAGTCGATATCCTTCTTCCATAATAAGAACAGGAAGCAGAGGATCAGAAGCAATGCACAGCTGCCGCCGATAACAGAAGAGTAATTTCCTAAGAAGAAGCTCTTCAGTCCGCCAAACTGTGTCAGGAAGGCATTGAAAGCAGTGGAATCCATGATCCAGCCGGAAGATTTGATCGTTGTGATCGGTGTTGCACCAGTGGAGATGTCAGAAGCAACGCTTGCGCTGAATGTATTCATGATCAATGCTTCACCGAAAGCTGCTGGGTTGAAGATATTCTGACCGAAGCCGCCGAATACCATCTTGCCAAAGACAACAGCTACGATTGTTGCCACGATGACAGCATAGTAGCTGACCTCAAGACGTGTGATCAATACAAGGATCAATGCTGTGACCCAGCCGTAAGAATGGAATATCTCCTTCCAGTCCTTGCCAGTAGCCTTGAACCAGATTGCTTCTGTTGCTTCTGCTGTAATGACTGCAAACAGAGCCATCAGAGCAACTCTCAATCCATATGCAGCACCATAGGATACGCTGTACCATACGATGGCAAATAACAGAACTGCCAGCAGACAAAGAGTTACATCCAGCATGATGCTGGAAGTGCTCTGTTCTGTACGGTAGTTCGGGGATGGTCTAAATGAAAACTTCATGCTTATTTGCCTCCCTTAGCTTTTTTCTCATTCTGCATCTTCAGCTGTACCTGTCTCTTGCCCTTACGTACATTTTCAGTAACGTCGATTTTAGACGGACATACATATGTGCAGAGTCCACACTCGATGCAGTCCATAACAGACAGCCTCTCCAATGTAGGCACGCTCATTAACTTAGCTGCTCTTGCAATATTAACTGGTTCCAGACCAGACGGACAATGCTCTGTGCACTTCCCGCATCTCAAGCAGGCTACTTCATCCTTCGGTTCATCGATCATGACCGTCAGACCATTATTCTGCGGGCAGATTGCAAACTGATCATTCGGAATCGTCTTGCCCATCATAGGTCCGCCGGCAATCAGCAGAACATTTTCAACACCATCTTTATAACCGCCGACGGCATCAATGACCTCATGTGCCTTTGTTCCAATTGGAACAATGATATTCTGCGGATTCTTAATTGCATTGCCAGATACGGTAAGGATTTTTTCAGTGATCGGCTTGCCGTTGATCAATGCATTGCCTAAGGCAATTGCGGTTGAAGCATTGTTCAGGATGCATCCTGCTTCCATTGGCAGCTTGTCATAACGTCTGCCTGTCAGTACATAGACAAGGACACGCTCCCATCCGTTTGGATACTTATCCTCAACGGTACGTACTTCAATTGGTGTTCCTTCAAAGGTAGACTTCAGAGCAGCAATCTGATCCTTCTTGTCTTCCTTGATGGCAATGCATCCCTTCTCTGCCATTGACAGTTTGAACAGTGCCAGCACACCAGTCTTCAGTAAAGACAGATTTGCTTCAATGTTCTTATAGTCAGAAGTCAGAAATGGTTCACATTCTACTGCATTCACAATGAACAGCTTGACGTTCTCAGGCTTCATATACTTGACGTATGTAGGGAATCCTGCACCGCCCAGTCCAAGCATGCCTGCATTCTTCACGAAATCAAGCAGTTCTTCTCTGCTTGCCTTTTCGTAATCGAATTCAGCAAAAGCACGCACTGTTGTGTACTTGTGATCATTCTGGATTCTTAAGTGATCTCCCTGCCCCATGCCAGAAGTCATGAATTTTTCTACACCGGTAACTGTACCAGATACTGGCGAGAAGATTGGCAGATAAAAATGATCGTTTCTTTCCGCGATCTTTGTACCGACTTTCACTTCATCACCCACATTAACGAGTGGTGTGCATGGTGTAACGCCATTATATAGCGGCACCCATACAACATCGGGATCCATTGACTTCAGGACTTCCTTGCCCATCGTCAGATCCTTATGTCCATTGAGGTGTTCGTTCATCGGTCCCTGTAAAAATGACATATGGTCTCCTCCCATCAAAACAGTTGAAATTATAGCATCTTTTTCTTTATTAATATATGAAACTGTACGTGTTATCACTAGTTATTTTGCTAACAAAGTCCCTAGAATCAGGCTCATGCAGTCCGTTTTATACATATCCCCTCATTTGTTCAACTGAGCAAGTGTTAGGCAGTTTTTTAAAGTTCTGCTATAATCGGTCAATATGAAAAAGAAAAACATACTAAAACTGATGCTGGCTGCCTCTGTGCTGACCGGCTGCACCTCCACTTCCTCTGCCGCAGCAACAACAGCGGCATCTACAAGCGAGGTCTATAAGAACACGGATCTTGCTGCAGGTATCTTTGATACTACATATGCATATCAGGAAGCACCAAAGACTGATCAAAGTGCTGACAACTATCAGTATTCGCTGACTCAGCTGAAAGAGTACAGCGACCTGTATGACATCTACAACAACTATGACGGCATCAATAATCTGAAGACCATCAATGACAATGCAGGCATTGCCCCGGTCAAGGTTGATCAGAAGATCATTGACATGCTGCTGCTGGCAAAGCAGTTCTATACCTATTCTGACGGTGAATTTGACATCACTATGGGCGCTCTGCTTAAAATATGGCATACCTACCGTGAAGCAGGCATCACTTTGAATGAACAGGGACAGAATGCACCGGTCCCAACAGAAGCTGAACTCGAAGCAGTCAAGAACTACCATGGCTGGGATAAAGTCATCATTGATGATGATGCAGATACTGTTTACATCACTGATCCGAATGTTTCCCTGGATGTCGGCGGCATTGCCAAGGGCTATGCAACAGAACAGGTCGCTGCTGACATGGAGAACAATAAAGGTGTCGGCGGAGGCTATCTGAATGTCGGCCGCAACATCCGCTTACTGGGCGGCAAGACAGACGGCTCTGCATGGCGCATCGGCATTACTGATCCAGCCAGCACGACCGGTGATTCCCTCTTGGCGCTGGATGTTCCTAATTCCTATTCTGTCGTCACTTCCGGTGACTACGAGCGCTACTATACAGGTGTTGACGGCAACCGCTATTCTCATATTATCGATCCGCAGACATTGTTCCCAGCAACGTATTACCACAGCGTCAGCATTATCACAGATGATTCCGGCGTCGCTGACTGTCTGTCCACAACGTTATTTACAATGACCATTGCCGACGGCAAGAAGGCATTGGCTGCATATGAAGCTGCGACAGGCAAGAAAGTCTCGGTTGTCTGGATCATGGATCAGAACAAGACACAGGGTGAAGCCGGCAAGAATGCAGGCAGCTACTTTGTAGCCTATACGGATGATCTGGAAAGTACTTTGATATGGTATTGATTGAAGTACTGCAGGATTCCTTCAGTGATGTCCTGAAGATTATTCCCTTCTTATTTGTCATCTATCTGTTCCTTGAATTCATGGAACATGAAGCCGGGCATAAAATGGAGCACTTCCTGGAGAAGCACCGCCGGGCAAACCCAATCATGGGTGCTGTCCTTGGCCTGCTTCCTTCCTGCGGCTTTGCCGGTGCTGCTTCTTCCTTATTTGCGACCGGCGTCATCTCAGCTGGTACATTGATTGCCGTTTACTTATCAAGTTCGGATGAAATGCTTTCCATCATGATCTCAATGCAGGCACCGTTTGACAAGATCTGGCCGATCCTGCTGGTCAAGCTGATTGTCGCTGTCATTGCCGGGGTATTGATTGATCTGCTTATATTTGCCAGGAAGCAGAAGAATATCGATGTCGAAGAATTCTGTGAACGTGAACACGACGATCACTCCCACGGCATCTTCTATTCCGCGCTCATGCATACAGTGCAGGTCACAGTATGGCTGTTTGTCATCACCGTCGTCTTCAATCTGATTGTTGAATGGATCGGACAGAATAATCTGCAGAGCTTTGTTGCCGCGTATCCGAATCAGTCTGTTCTGGTTTCGACACTGGTGGGCATGATTCCATCCTGTGCATCATCCATCTTATTGACGAAGATGTATCTTGACGGTGTCATCGGCTTTGCGGCTGTCTGTGCAGGTCTTCTGGTCAATGCCGGCACCGGCATGATGGTCCTTTGGAGAGTCAATCCCAACATGAAGGAGAACTTCAAGATCATGTTCATGACATGGATCTGCGGCTTAGCCGGCGGACTCATTATTGAACTGATCATGAAATTGGCTGCATAAAATACCTCACCGCAATTCTGCGATGAGGTATTTTTTATTCGGGCAGATACCAATAGGAGCTGAGCTGATACATATAGGTATATGAACCCCTGGGCATCTGCGTCAGGGCATTGAAGACATTATAGTAATCGCCTGCTCCCATCGTAAGGCATATCGTACCAAAAATCAGCACAGCGGAAAGGCTGGGCGTCAGCATTCCAATCACATAAGGAATCACTCCAAAGATGATATTCGGCAGCAGAGACATCCAGATGAATCTCGTTTTTGACATTGTTTCCGTACCTGTCACAAACATCATTCCATTTCTGAAATTCGTATACAGATACACATCTTTTTGAAAACACAATGCGTGGAGCAGTTCATGCGGAAGACCTGAAAGAATCGCAGCGATGCAGCCAATCATGAAGCCCTGATCATCAATTCGAGTTCCACTGCGCAGCAAGGCAGGAACGCCAAACACAACAAGCAGTGCCATGGCAAGCAGATTGGCAGTCAAAGCCATCTGTTTCTCAGTTCCTGCTTCACTGAACTTCACAGCATTGGGCATATGTTCACCATGCGGAAGTGATTGTGGATCCAGATTATATTTACCACAGTAATGAAGCTTCATCGTCAGTCTCCTGTATTCTGCAGTTATTATATCAAATCACTTTTCAGATACAAAAAAACTTCCCGCAGGAAGTTTACAGGCTCTCCGGTGCTGCATCCGCTGCCGGCAGTGTACGGAAGAAGACAATCAGGAATGGGATTGTTGTTAGTGCAGATATAATCTCACTGGTGCTCTGTGACATCTCCAAGCCATTCAGTCCCATCAGCCAGCTCATCAGCAGAACAGTCGGGATCAGTACCAGGCCGCTGCGCAGCACTGCCAAGAAGGTCGCAGCTGCACTTTTGCCAATGGACTGGAACAGCATGTTGCCGTACATCGAAATCGGCATCAGCACCAATGAAATGCACTGCCATCTCATCGCCGCCGCACCAATCCTTGTGACATCAGGATCATCACGGAAGAACGACACAAAGGTCTCTGCATTCATGAAAGCCAGTATACTCAGAACAATCATCAGCACTGTCCCCAGCTTCAAGGCAAACATAAAGCCGTCTCTGACTCGTTTATATTTTCTGGCTCCATAGTTGAAAGCTGATACAGGCTGAAAGCCCTGGCCGATGCCAATGGCAACGCAGAACAGGAAATTGACAATTCTGGTAACAATTGATATTGCCGCAACAGCTGCATCCCCATAAGGACCAGCACATCCATTCAAGACCATGGTAGAAACACTGTTCAGTCCCTGACGGGCTAAGGAAGGCATGCCGGTCATGACAATATTTGTGAAGACATTCCAATTTCTTGTAAAGTACTTGATATGCATCTTTGACTGCGTCTTCCCCTGCAGATACGGCAGCAGAAGAATGAACATTGAAATATACTGTGTGACTGTTGTCGACAGGCCCGCACCCGCAATGCCCATATGAAAAATATTGACTAAGATATAATCGCCGAAGATATTCAGGATGCCTCCGGCAGTCAGGCCAAACATAGCAAAGACTGCTTTTCCTTCATAGCGCAGTATGTTGTTCATGACACAGGAAGATGTCATCGCCGGACCGGCAATCAGAATATAGAATGCATAGATTCTTGCATAAGGAAGAATGGTATCTGTACTGCCAAGCAGTCTCATCAATGGATCCATGAAGGCAAAGCCGATGCCCATGACAAGCAGACCGGCTAGAATGGATGACCAGAAAGATGTACTGGCAAATTCACGTGCCGCATCAACATTGCGGTCTCCCAACTGGCGGGCAATATTGGAACCTGCCCCATGTCCGAACATGAAGCCGAAGGCCTGCAGGATTGCCATCAGGCCAAAGACAATGCCGGTCGCACCGGAAGCACTGGTGGAGATTGTACCTACAAAATATGTATCTGCCATATTGTAGATACTGGTGACAAGCATGGAAATTACTGTCGGCACACCTAAAGAAAGAATCAGTCTTCCCACTGGCGTCTCAGTCATTTTGATGTACTGTTTTTTTTGTTCGTCTTCCATAACGTTGCAATGATAACGCGAATCAATTCATTTGTCACACATTACTTTTATCAACTATTTTTATCCTGTTCTTCCAAGACTTCTGCACATTCATGAAGATGCTGTGTGATTGGAAGATGCTGCGGACATGCATTCTCGCACTGATGGCAGCTGATGCAGTCAGAGGCACGGTGTCCTGTGGAAGCAGCAGACTGATAGGCAGACACTGCTTCTTCCTTCTGGCCATTGCCTAAATATTTGTTCATCGCTGCAAAGATCTCCGGAATTGGAATATGCTTTGGACACCCTTCCGTACAGTAATGACACGCGGTGCAGGCAATTGCCGATGATCTGCCAAGGATCTTCTGAGCTTCCCGGATGATTGTTTGTTCTTCATCATTGAGCGGCTTGAAATCCTTCATATAAGACAGATTATCCTGCATCTGTTCAACGTTGGACATGCCTGAAAGAACTGTCAGCACTCCATCCAGAGACGCCGCAAACCGGATAGCCCAGGATGCGCAGGACATGTCAGGATGATATGCCTTGAACAATGCCTGTACTTCCTTCGGCGGATTGGCAAGTCTGCCTCCCTTGACCGGTTCCATGATGACAATCTTTTTGCCGTACTTTCTGGCAGTCTCATAGTTGGCTCTGGATGTCACAGAGGGATTCTCCCAGTCAGCATAGTTGATCTGCAGCTGTACAAAATCGACTTCCGGATGTTCTCTCAGCAGCTGGTCAAGAAGCTGCGGTCCGCCATGAAAGGAGAAGCCGACATTCTTAATGAGCCCCTTCTCCTTCTGTTCTTTAACAAATTCCCAGATGTGGAACTTTTCATACTTCTTATAGTTATTCTCCATCAATGCATGGAGCAGATAATAGTCAAAATATCCAGCACCCGTTCTCTCAAGACTGGTAGTGAACTGCTTTTTGGCTGCTTTCTCATTTGGTGCCAGCAGGAAGGCATTCAGCTTGGTCGCCAGTGTATAGGATTCCCTTGGATAACGATCGACGAGTGCCTTTTTAATAGAAGCTTCTGAACCAACATAAATAAATGCTGTATCAAAATATGTAAATCCTTCCTTCATGAAGAGATCCACCATTTCCTTGACCTGATCAACATCTGTCATCAGCATCTTTCTCGGCAGCCTCATTAAGCCAAATCCAAGTTTTTTCGTCTCTGTCATAAGTACTCCTCTTTCTTGTCAAAGTGCTCTTCTTCTATTGTACATAAAGAAAATCCTTTATGATAATCATTGATTCCGTCATCATCGATTGTATAGGCATACATAATTCTCCAATTATCATGATTCAAAAAAAGAAGGCATATGCCTTCTTTCGGTCAACGTTTGATGATCTTTGGTGCTTCAAACGGCACAACATCTTTGACTGCCTGCGCGGCATCGATGCGATCTTCATCATTGTCCAGGTCAATCAGGATATATTTTCTGTTTCCCATGCCGAGTTCATTCATATAGGCAAGCTGACGCAGGCCGTGTCTGGACTCAACTCTTTCCACAAAATCATGATGATCCTTCTCGTTCATTGACCAGATCATGTCAATAGATGCCTGATCAACCGCACAGATATCCAGGGATGCTAAGATGCCGACATTCGGTGTGACAACCGGAGCCGCCTGGATGCCTTCACAGTCACAGGATACTGACATATTGCGCATGACATTGATGAATGCAATATTCCTGCCGAAGTGGTCTACGGTTGCCTTGCTGGATTCGGTAAAGCGCTCCATGAATTCTTCTTCCTTGATATCCCACATGTTCGGCTGGCCTGGTGTCGTATGGATCTCCTTCTTGCCGATGCGTCCGTCTGCACAGCCAATGCCGATGTTCTTGTTGGAACCGCCGAAGCCGCCCTGCGTATGCCCTTTGAAATGAGTCAGGACAAGCATGGAATCATAGTTCAGTTCATGGCTGCCGACATGCATCTCCTTGAACCACTTGCCGCCGCTGACAGGCAATGCTGATGTCCCATCTTCATCCATGATGTCTACCGGGCAGAATGTCCACCCATTGACCTTCAATGTCTCACGATGTTCTGCAGTTGTATACCTGTCACCGTCATAGTATGTATTTGTCTCAACAATTGTTCCGTTTGGAATCTCATTCTTCATTAGATCCTCGACCCATGGGCGGGGCAGGATATTCGGTCCATGCTTTTCACCTGTATGGAGCTTGACTGCAATCTTTCCGCTCAGTACTGAATTGATCTTCTCATATGCCTTCTTCAGACCAGCTGCGGAAAGATCCCGTGTAAAGTAAACAACGGATTCCTCACCTGTTCTTTGGTCGTACGGAAGAAACTTGTCGCCGTCTTTTCCCGGCATGATTTTCTTATCTGTCATATGTTTGATCTCCTCCAGTTATTATAGCATTCCCGTCAATGCATTATTTCTGTATGACTATGCTTTTTCGGTATCTGACAGTTGCCTGAAAGGAATGAAAAAAAGAAGATGCACAAAGCACCTTCTTTCAGAATTACTTTTCGTATCCAGGCTTGCCGAGGAGTCTGAACATGTTCTTCTTATAGATTTCAACACCCGGCTGGTTGAATGGGTTGATGTCGATCATATAGCATGTCATTGCTGTTGCCAGGAAGAAGAAGTAGCAGAGATAGCCGAAGCTGTATTCCTTCATATCAGGAATCGAGATGACTAAGTTAGGAACATTTCCTGCTTCGACATGCGCTTCAATAGTTCCCTTTTCTGCCATCTTGTTGACCCAGTCATATGACTTGCCAGTCAGATAGTTCATGTTGTCCAGATTTGCTTCATCGGATTCAACATTGAGGTCCAGGGTTGGCTTTTCAACTTCAAGAACTGTCTCAAACAGGACCTTCTTGCCCTGCTGGATGAACTGTCCAAGTGAATGCAGGTCTGTCGAGAAGCATGCACTGTCCGGCAGAATGCCTTTGCCGTCTTTGCCTTCGGACTCACCTAACAGCTGCTTCCACCACTCAGCAAGCATCTGCATCTGTGGTTCATAAGTAACGAACATTTCAACGTTGTATCCAGCATTCTGCATGATTCTTCTTGTGACTGCATACTGATATGCAGGGTTCTTGGAAAGATCAGCAGTATTGAGATCGTTGTATGCATCATGAAGTCCTTCAAATACCTTGCGGATATCGATGCCGGCAATTGCCATCGGAACTAATCCGACTGGGGTAATGACGGAATAACGGCCGCCGATATCATCCGGAATGACAAATGTCTCATAGCCTTCCTGATCTGCCAGCGTCTTCAATGCACCTTTAGCCTTGTCAGTTGTAGCGATGATTCTTGTCTTAGCTTCTTCCTTGCCGTACTTCTGCTCCATGAATTCACGAAGGACTCTGAAAGCAAGTGCTGTTTCTGTCGTTGTACCGGACTTGGAAACAACATTCAGGACAACTGACTTATCCTTGATGTGTGCCATGACCTGAGATACATATGTAGATGAGAATGTATTGCCAATGTAGATGACTTCTGTCTGATTGTCAGGATAGAGGCCGTTGATCATCTCAATGGCTGCTCTGGCTCCTAAATAAGATCCGCCGATTCCGCATACAATCAATACTTCTGCTTTGTCCTTGACTCTTTCTGCTGTCTTGATGATTCTTTCGAATTCATCCTTGTCATAGGATACAGGCCATTCGACCCATCCCATGTAGTCATTGCCGGCACCCGTTCTCTTACGGATTGCCTCGTGAAGCTGTGTTACTTTGTCCTGATAGGAAGATATCTCTTCCTTCAGCAGACCGTGTGATGCATCAAACTTCATTGTCATGTAATATCTCTCCTTTTGCATCTGCAATCCATTGATCCATATTTGCGGCAATGGATTGAAAACCAATTTTCATTGAAGGCAGGGTTGCCTTTACGAACGGCACCTGCTTCCTTCTGTTGCGCACCCGGCTTCGATTCAGAGCTTTAATGGAAAGCCTTGCCTGGTTCGTTTTATTATCAAAGTCAATGATCTTCACTTTTACTGTATCACCAACTTTAATAAACTGATTGATGTCTTTGATAAAGCCGTCTGATATTTCCGATATGTGAATCAGGCCGGTCGTATGCTTGTCCAGGCTTACAAAAGCGCCGTACGGCTGTATCCCTGTTACTTTTCCTTCAACGATCTGTCCTGTTTGATAACTCATTTGCAATTTCTCCGGACTAAGTATACCACGGAATACACTCCGACGTGTTATACTTTACCAGGGGATAACCTAATATGATGTTGAAAACGATGTATATTTTCTGGTCCTCGTTAGTATCAGCTGCCTTAGCACAGCTGTTGAAACCTGTGATCTATTATTTCTTTATCGGCCATAAATGGCAGCCTACCCGCGTCAAGGACAGCGGCGGTTTTCCGTCGTCTCACTCGGCCGTGGTCACGGCTCTTGCTTTATCTGTGGGCCTGCAGGAGCGATTCTCTTCCCCTTTATTTGCCGTTACCCTGACAGTTGCCTGCATCGTCATCTATGATGCGGCCAACGTGAGGTATTATAGTGGACAAAATGCAAAAGTTACGCGACAATTAGTCAAGGATTTACAAGAAGATCACCCGGAAGATTTCAATGATCCGATCTATTCCATCAAGCTGAAAGATGTTCTCGGCCACAAATGGAAGGAAGTCATTGGCGGTATGGTGCTTGGTGTAGCAGTCGCATTATTCTTCCACTGGTACCTTTAGAACTGAGGAAATATGAACAGAGACGAAGAAGAACAAAAGATCAACGAAGAGATTGACGAAACGATCAAGGGACATGAAATTCCAGCTCCTGCACAGCCTGCCAAGGAAGCAGCTCCTGTCATTGACAAGACCCAGCCGGCTACTGATCCCGAAACATTAAAAGCACTGCAGAATGCAGAAGGAACTTTGGAAAGACAGGATCTGCTTGACCGCATCCAGCATACCCTGAACAAAATCAGACCATATATTCAGGCAGACGGCGGCGATGTTCAGCTCATTGACTATAAGGATGGCATTGTCACAGTATCCATGCTGGGTGCGTGTGCCGGCTGTATGGCAATCGATGCTACACTGACGGACGGCATTCAGGCAATTCTGATTGATGAAGTGCCGGAAGTAGTCAAGGTACAGATGCTGGAAGCCAATCCTTACGGATATTCAGAGATGTAATGAACAGGAGAAATCCTGTTTTTCTTTTGTAAGATGAATATTTTATAAAAATATTGTAATTCAGAACTATTTTATGGATTTTTATTCTGATTTCTGCAATATTTTTCTTTTTTCTCAGATATTTTTTGAATTTTTTTCAATATTTTCCGTTTTTGAATTGACTGTGTATCGGAATTGAAATAAAGTTTTCAGGAGAAAAGGAGAATATCAATGCCTACACCTTATGAAGGTTTTGGTTCACTCGTCTTCAATGAAGATGAGATGAAGGACAGACTTCCTGGTCCAGTCTATGATTCTTGGAAGAAAACTGTTTCAAATGAAGGTATGCTCGATCGTCCGACTGCAGATGCAATTGCACATGCAATGAAGAGATGGGCAATGGAACAGGGTGTCACTCATTTTACCCACTGGTTCCAGCCGATGACAGGCGGCACTGCTGAAAAGCATGACGCATTTCTAGAGCCTGATGAACATGGCGAGCCGATTGCACGCTTCTCAGGGAAGATGCTGATCAAGGGAGAACCTGACGCATCCAGCTTCCCTTCCGGCGGCTTAAGAGCTACGTTTGAAGCAAGAGGATACACCTATTGGGATGTTACATCCCCAGTATTCATCAAAGAGAATGTATTATGCATTCCGACCATCTTCGTATCCTACAATGGTGAAGCATTGGATAAGAAAGAACCTTTATTGAAGTCATTGGAAGTCCTGAGCAGATCTGCAACCAGACTGGTCAACATCTTCGGCGACAAGGAAGTCAAGTCCTGCGATATCTCCGTAGGCCTGGAACAGGAATACTTCCTGATCGATAAAGAATATTTTGATAAGCGTCTTGACTTAAAGCTGACCGGAAGGACCTTGTTCGGCACCCCGGCAACTAAGAGACAGGAACTGGATGACCACTACTTCGGCTCCATCCCTACAAAAGTCCAGGCCTTCATGAAAGATGTCAATGAACAGCTTTGGAAGCTTGGCATCTACGCCAAGACAGAGCACAATGAAGCTGCACCGGCTCAGTTTGAGTTGGCGCCAATCTTCTGCAAAGGCAACATTGCCGTTGACCAGAATCAGGTCACGATGGATATTCTGCGCAAGACAGCTGAGAAGCATGATCTGGCATGTCTGCTCCATGAAAAGCCGTTCGACGGCATCAATGGATCCGGCAAGCATAACAACTACTCCATCATCACTGACAACGGACAGAATCTATTCGACCCAGGCAAGAAGCCGGCTGACAACATCCGCTTTCTTACTTTCATCTGTGCCTTCATCAAGGCAGTTGACGAATATCCTGTTCTGCTCCGCATGTCTGCTTCCTGTACCGGCAACGATCACCGTTTAGGTGCTCTGGAAGCTCCGCCAGCTATCATTTCCATCTTCTTAGGCTCCTATATTGAGGATATTCTCTATTCCCTTTATCAGGATCATCCTTCTCAGAAGAAAGGTAAAACGGAAGAAAAGGATGACTTCAACCCTGTCTCCGGCTTAGCCTATATCCCGCATGACAACACCGACCGCAACCGTACATCTCCTGTTGCCTTCACCGGCAATAAGTTCGAATTTAGAATGCTTGGATCCTCGATGTCCGCTTCATTTGCCAATACCGTCCTGAACTGCATCATGTCAGAAGCTCTCAATGAGATCTCAGATCAGCTGGAAGGTATCAAGTATCTGCAGGATGTCAGAGAAAAGGCACTTGATATCTGCCGCAATCTGATTCATGAACATAAGCGCATTCTGTTCTCAGGCGACGGCTACAGTGAAGAATGGGTCAAGGAAGCAAAGCGCAGAGGACTGCCGAACATTCCTTCCTTTATCGAGTCTGTTGAAATACTGCGCGACAAGAAGGTCATTGATCTGTTTACTTCGCTCGGTGTCTATACAGCTAAGGAAATCGAAGCCAACCGCAAGATCCTGGAAGAGCAGTATGACCGCATGATGGACATTGAAGTGCGTACATTGATTGAAATGGGACGCAAGGATGTCCTGCCGGCAATGACAGCTGAATACAACTTCTATGCTGAAGCTGCCCAGAATGGAGGCAAGGATGCGCCGAAATTTCTGACCAAGAGAATGTCGCAGCTGTCTGAATTGATTGACAATGTCTATGCTGCTACAGAAAAGATGACCACGCTCTGGAAGGATGCTAATTCTTCCTGTGATGACTTCGAATGCGGCAAGAAAATCTACTATACAGTTGCACCGCAGATGGAAGTCCTGCGGAAATATATCGACCGCTATGAAGAGATTGCCTCACGTAATTTCTACAAGCTTCCGCTGTATGAAGAAATGCTGTTCAACATTTAAAAAAGAGTTCCTGCATGCATGCGGGAATTCTTTTTTTATGATTCACTTGTTTCTTCAATCAGTCTTGTTGGAACAGCTTTTTTGGCAAGTTTCTGATTCAGCTCCTGCGCAGTACGGAGGACAGCGAGAGATACTGCCGCAAATGCAAGAATGTCTGAGACAGGCATGGAATACAGTACGCCGTCAAGACCAAACCATACCGGAATCAGCAAAGTCAGACCAACCCCAAAGACAATTTCGCGCAGCAGGGACAGCGCTGTCGAAAGAAATGCCCTGCCCAGAGACTGCAGAAAAATGAACATGCCCTTATTGATGCAGGCAGGGATCATCATGCAGAGATAGATGCGGAATGCCTTCACAGCAAACGTCTGATAGTAGGCACTTTCATTTGCCGCACCGAACAGCTGCATGATTTCTGAAGGGAACACTTCTGCGATGATCAATCCAATCAAGCCCACTGCCGCTTCACTGATGATCAATGTCTTCAGGAACTGCCTGATGCGGTCCGTGCGGCCGGCCCCGCTGTTATATCCAATCAGTGGGATGCATCCTGCTGCCAGACCGACGCTGATGGAGATAATGATCTGGAAGAATTTCATCACAATGCCCAGAACAGCCATTGGAATCTGTGAATACTGTGCCTGAGAGAAGATTGGGTCAGCCAGACTGGTATGTACAATCATTGTGTTGACAGCTGCCATTGAAGCGACCACTGAGATTTGTGAAAGCAGACTTGTCATGCCCAGCGGCAGAAACACTTTATCCAATGACCATGACAGCTTGAAGTCATGCTTGGCAAAATGGACACCCTTAATGCGCATCAGGTAGAGCACTGACAGAACTGCTGTTACAATCTGACCGATGACCGTTGCAACAGCCGCTCCCATCATTCCCATATGCATCGGATAGATCATGATTGGATCCAGGATAATATTGAGAACAGCTCCAATCATATTCGAGAACATTGCAAACTTCGGTGAGCCAGTGGAACGGATGATGGGATTCATCGCCTGCCCGAACATATATACCGGAATACCCATTGCAATATATGTGAAATATTCTTTTGCCAGGGTGAATGTCTTTTCATTGATGCTGGCGCCGAAGAAATTCAGCAGCTGATCCATGCATGCAAAGTAAATGAAGGTCAGAATAAGACTGACAATCACTGTCAGGACTACCGCATTGGCGATGGTCTGTCCTGCTTTCTCCGTTTCCTTTCTGCCAAAGCAAATAGAGACATAAGCACATGCGCCATCACCAATCATGACCGCAGCCGCCAGGGCAGCGACCGTTAATGGAAAGACAACGCTGTTGGCCGCATTGCCATATGAGCCCAGATAATCTGCATTGGAAATGAACAGCTGATCAACAATGTTGTAAAGAGACGCCACCAGCAGAGAAAGAATGCATGGAATGCTGTACCGACAGATCAGCCTTCCTACCTTTTCTGTTTCTAAATACCTTTGATCCATACTTTTTGTTTCACTCATTGAAACACCTCCACATAAAAAGCCGTAAGCTGGATTTACGCCTGCGGCTACACACTTTAGCTATTTAAAAAAGCGATTGTCGCAACTGGATTTACGTCGCCTGACAACTCGCTGTGTTTGTATTTTAAATCAATTTCAACATTTTTCAAGCTAAAATTTCAAAAAATAAAAACGGCAGTTTGCGCCGTTTACAGACCTAAATACCGGAATGAATCTTCCTTCTGCTGCAGACGGTCGAGCTCATCCATCTTCTCATCCGTTAAGACCAACAGCAGGAATTTCTTCCGCATCTTATTCATATGACCAGGTCTGACATCATACATCTTTGACATGGAATCGAGTGAATCCCGCCGCACAAAAGTCATCCATACCAGAGCTTTGTATGCAGGAGACGGAATCAGATCAATCGTATTCTTGATCCAGTCCATACGTTCCTGGTAGTATGCTTTTCTGTCTTCCAGACGGTTCTTCTGCTCAATCAATGCAAGCAGGTTCTGTTCGTGCCGGGAAGGACTTGACCCAATCTTCTCAAGAGACGGCGAATGTACATTCTCCATCTTGATTCGAAGAACTGTCAGGCGGCCGTCAATGTTGTCGATGTGATCCTGAAAATCCAAATATCGGCGGCATTCCTCCCGAAAGGCAGTGATCTTTTCATTGTCATTCATAAATGTCAGTCCTCTTTATAATCAAGAACTGCGTGGAGCCATTTGTCCATAGAGTATTGGACCTGTCTTCTCGTGATGCCAAATTCATGGGCGATATCCACCTGTGTTCTCTCTTCTACGAACAATAAGAAAATCATCAGTTTGGCATTGGTACCGCACTGCTTTTCTATCTTCTCCAAAGTCCGGTCAACATAATCAACATCTTCCTTCATAAACTTGACCAGCTGCTCTGTCAAAGGATTCAAATACTGGACGTTCTTATACCGTACCAGATTCTCTTTTTCATTACGATATGCTCTGCAGGATGCTTTAAAAGCTTCCAGACTTTCTTTGTAATCCATCATATCAGCCCCCATCTAGTACTCATGAACAAATTACACACTCATAGAGTAACATACTTTTTGATGATTTTGTGCATTCACATTGTTTTTTGTAACGAATAAGCATATTCAAAGAATGAATAGTGTATAATCCCCATATGATTAAAATACATCAGATCCAGGTGCCTGTCGGAGGCACCCTAAATCAAGAGACGATTGCTCATAAGCTCCATTGTTCGCCAGCGGATATTTCTTCTTTTGAAATAGACCGTGAGTCTCTGGATGCCCGCGGCAGCAGTCTCCATTTTTCCTATACTGTCTATGCTTCCGTGAAAAATGAGGCAAAATATCTCCGCAGCAAAGACGTGACAAACGAAGCTAAGGAAATCTATGTGCTGCCTGAAGCACCAAAGAATACGCAGGAGCGCCCTCTTGTGGTCGGTTTCGGACCGGCCGGCATGTACTGTGCGCTGGTCTTAGCAGAATGTGGACTGCGTCCGATTGTCATTGAACGCGGCAAGGCAGTGGAAGAACGGGCGAAAGACATCGATCTGTTCTTTCAGAAAGGCATCCTGGATGAAGAGTCCAATGTCCAGTTCGGGGAAGGCGGTGCCGGTACTTTTTCTGACGGCAAGCTGACGACCCGCATCAAGAATGTCCGCATCTCGAAAGTGCTGGATGAATTTGTAGAAGCAGGTGCAGATCCGGCCATCACTTATCAGCACCGTCCTCATTTAGGGACCGATGTCCTGCGCACCATCGTCAAGAACATCCGCACGAAGATCATTTCACTGGGCGGCGAAATATACTTTGACACCAAGATGGAATCCTTATTGATCTCTGACCATCAAGTCACCGGCATCCATACATCAAAGCGCGACTTTGAGGGCAGCCATATCATCTTATGTGCCGGCCACAGTGCCTCGGATACCTATGAAGCACTCCTGAAGCAGGGTGTCATGATCGAGCAGAAAGATTTTGCGGCAGGTGTCCGTGTTGAGCACCGCCAGTCCCTGATCAATCAAAGTACATACGGCCAGTACGCCGGCCATCCAGGCCTGGGTGCTGCTTCCTATCAGCTGACCGCAAAGACAAAAGCCGGCAGAGGTGTCTATTCCTTCTGCATGTGTCCCGGCGGCGTAGTTATCCCTTCTCCGACTCATGAAAACACACTGGCTGTCAACGGCATGTCCTACAGCAGACGTGACGGTGCCAATGCCAACAGTGCTATCTTAGTGCAGATCCCGCGTTCAGACTTTGATCACGGCCATCCGCTGGATGGCTTTCAATACCAGCAGGCATTAGAAAAGCATGCCTATCGTTCCGGTTATCAGGCACCTTGCCAGAATATTGCGGATTATCTCGGCCACATCGTATCCCAGGCACCGGTCATTGCCAGCTCATTCCCACGTGGCATTATTATGGAGGATATGCACCAGCTGTTCTCAGATCAAGTCAATGCGGCAATGGAGGAAGGACTGCGCTCCTTCGGCCATCGCATCCACGGCTTTGACAGTCAGGGCATCATGGTCGGAATGGAATCCCGTTCCTCTTCCCCGATCCGTCTGACCCGCAGTGATGAAGGCTGCTCCATCACGTGCACAGGACTCTATCCCTGCGGAGAAGGAGCTGGATACGCCGGCGGCATTGTGTCCAGTGCTGTCGACGGCATCAAGCAGGCAGAAAATGTAATTGCAGATATGAAAAGAGAATGCCAGTAGGCATTCTCTTTCAGTCTATTCGATATTGATCTGCTTTTTCTTCAGTATTGCATTGATCCAGTCGCGGACCAGGATATAGAGGACCGAGAAGATTGGAACACTGATGACCATGCCCGGCACGCCGAACAATGCACCGCCGACAATGATGGCGAACATGATCCATAAAGTCGGCAGACCAAGCGAACCGCCGAGGATCTTTGGACCCAGGATGTTGCCGTCGAACTGCTGCAGGGCAAAGATGAAGATCAGGAACTTCAGGGCAGCCCATGGATCGATGACGACCAGGATGATCAGACATGGGATTGCACCGATGAACGGTCCGAAGAACGGAATGACATTTGTCACACCGACAACGACCGCAATCAAGACTGGATACGGCAGCTTCAGCAGCAGCGCACCAACATAGCACATCACGCCGATGATGGCAGAATCGATGATCTTGCCGAAGACAAAGCCGTTGAAGGCAATTTTATTCAGTGAATATAAGTACATCAGCCAGTCTGCAAACTTCTTTGGGAAGATGCCGTAGAACAGCTTCTTGAATGTACGCTTGAACTTTTCTTCATCATACAGCATATATGCAGCAGCGATGATGCCGATCAGGAAGCTGAACATGCCCTTAACGAAGCTCATGCCTGCACTAAGAATCTTCTGAATGCCGCCGGCCGCACCGGTCAGCCAGGTAGAGACCGTTTTCCCTAAAGATTCCAGCGAGTTGTTGATTGCCGTAATGATCTGCGTGCCCTCAGCAGTTGTGGCATTGTCAGGGCTCAGCAGCTTTTCAAAGTTGTTCATATAAGTGCTGAATGACTTCACAAAGGACGTAATGGAAGAAATCAGCTGCGGCAGCAGGACTGCGATGAACGCTGCCAGGATCAGGATGAACAATGCCATAGCCAAGGTGACCGCGATCATCCTCTTCTTCTTAAAGCTCCAGTCTTTGTCCTTCAGCCACTTTGTTTCAACAGTGACCCGGAAGGGCTTCATTAAGAAGGCAAAGACAAAACCATAAATAAACGGTGACATAGCATTCCAGACTGCACTGATGCCTGAGCCTATTGTCGGCAGATTGTGGAGAATCAAGTAGAATGCCACTATAATACAGCCGGCCCCCGCATATGACAGCATGTTTACAACAGACTGTCTGTCCATCATTTCTTTTATTTTCATTGTTTGACCTCGGTAGTATTTTAACATGTCCATATCCCTATTTGAAGAGTGTTTACACAAAGACAAATCTGTATAGGTCATTAGAATTGACTCTTATTTAGTGAAATGCTTTAATAATGGAGTCTTTTATCAAGAATGGGTGAGAGAGTCAGCTCTGTGATCCCATACCAGCCTGCCTGCAGGGTAAGGTGGTAAAGCTGACAACGATAAAGAAAGAGTCTAATAACATTCTCTTTCTCTGCTTTCGTTAAAAAAAGACAAGAAAAGGAGAGTTTTTTTATGTCAAAAGTATTTTTCACTTCTGAGTCCGTTACAAGCGGACATCCAGACAAGGTCTGCGATTACATCGCTGACTCCATCCTCGATGAGGCTATTTCTCAGGATCCAGAATCACACATGGCAGTTGAGTGCACAATCAAGGATGATCTGATCCTGATCTACGGCGAAGCCGGCACAAAAGCTAACATCGATTATGAAAAGATTGCCCTCAATGCAATGAAGGAAATCGGCTATGACGAAGAGTATCATGTCATGATCAAGGTCAATAAGCAGTCTTCTGAAATCAACGGCGCAGTTGCCCATGATGAGATTTCTGCTGGTGACCAGGGCATCATGTTCGGATACGCTGATGATGAAACAGCTGATCTGATGCCATTTGCCATTGACTGTGCACACAAGCTGTCCAAGAAGCTGGAAGAAGTCAGAAGACAGACGCCATGCTTAAGACCTGATGGAAAGACACAGGTCACCTGTGAGTATATCGATGGCAAGCTTGCCAGAATCGATACCATCGTTGTTTCAACACAGCACACAGCTGATGTCACGCAGGATGAGATCAAGAAGATCGTCATGGAAAAGGTCATCAAGCCGGTCGTTGATCCAAAGCTTGTTGATGAGAACACAAGATATCTGATCAACCCATCCGGATCCTTCGTTCTCGGCGGATCATGGGGTGATTCCGGTACAACAGGCCGTAAGATCGTTGTCGACACCTACGGCGGATATGCACCTATCGGCGGCGGCTGCTTCTCTTCCAAGGACCCAACCAAGGTAGACCGTTCTGCTGCTTACTATGCACGTTATGTATGCCGCAACATCGTCGCCAACGGTTTAGCACACAAGTGCCAGATTGAGCTGTCCTACGCCATCGGTGAGCCAAAGCCAACTTCTGTCTATGTACAGAGCTTCGGCACATCCAAGTACAGTGATGATGAGCTGCAGGAGATTGTTCTGAAGAACTTCGACTTCTCCGTCTCCAACATCATCAAGGAACTTGACCTGAGAAAGCCTATCTACAAGAAGACTGTCAACTACGGCCATTTTGGAAAGAAAGACCTGCCTTGGGAACAGTTCAAGAAGATTGAGCTGTAATTCATGAAAATCAACTGCTGCAGATTACTGCGGCAGTTTTTTTGTCTTTCCAATAAAAAATCTCCCTCATATTTCAGAGGGAGATCATTTTACTTCTTCTTTTTCACCTCATCGTTGAACTTGAAGACTGCACATCCATACGCTGGCAGCTCATAAGCCACCCGGTAAGGCTGATGGTCGCATTCACCCTTTTCAGCAGTGTATGCTGTCTTCTTGCCAGACTTGGCTGTGACTGCACCGTCTCTGTCCATGATCAATGTATATCTGCCGCCATGAGGAGCACCGACCATATAGTCGTTTCTTTCCATCGGCGTCATATTGACGACAAACAGGAGATTGTTCCTGCCGGTGCCGTCTCTTCTGATGAAGGAATAGATGCTGCGGTCGCTGTCATCAGCGTTCACCCACTCAAAGCCATCCCAGGAATCATCCTTGACATAGAAGGCAGGATACTTCCGATACAGATGCAGCAGATCTCTGACGAAATTCTGCAGATCCTGATTGAGCGGCTGTTCTGCTTCACTCCAGCTCAGCTGGACCTTCTCATCCCATTCATGGCTCTGACCGAAGTCCTGGCCCATGAACAGCAGCTTCTTGCCGGCATGGCCGAACATAAAGAGATATCCGCACTTCAGATTGCGGAACTTATCAATCTCATATCCCGGCATCTTATTGATCATCGAGCACTTCAAATGGACCACTTCATCATGCGACAGGACAAGAATGAACTTTTCACTTGTCGCATAGGACATACCGAAGGTCATCTTGTTATGCGCACCTTTGCGGAACAATGGATCCAGTTTCATGTAATCAAGGAAGTCATGCATCCATCCCATATTCCACTTATAGGTAAAGCCTAAACCGTCGTTTTCAGCAGTATCTGTGATCTTCGGCCAGGAGGTACTCTCTTCAGCAATAATGATCGTACCGTCTTTTCTGCCGCGGATGACACTGTTTAAATGCTTGAAGAATTCAATCGCATCCAGGTTGCCGTTGGAACCATATTTATTCGGCACCCACTCACCTGCTTTTCTGCCATAGTCCAGATACAGCATGGACGCAACGGCGTCGACACGCAGTCCATCAATATGATATTCGTCATACCAGAACAGAGCGTTGCCGATCAGGAAGTTCTTGACCTCATTCTTAGAGTAGTCAAAGATCTTTGTGCCCCACTCCGGATGTTCGCCCTTGCGCGGATCTGCATATTCATAGGTCGGTGTACCGTCAAAGTCAGCCAGGCCATGCGCATCCTTTGGAAAGTGTGCCGGAACCCAGTCAAGAATGACGCCGATGCCGTGCTTGTGCAGTGTATCAACCAGACACATGAAGTCTTCCGGCTTTCCATATCTGCTGGTCGGTGCATAATATCCGGTGACTTGATAGCCCCATGAACCATCAAACGGATGCTCAGCGATGCCCATCAGTTCCACATGCGTATATCCCATGGAACCGCAGTACTTGACTAATTCCTTTGCCAGGTCACGGTAGTTCATGAAGCCTTCTTCGGTGCCGTCATCCTGCTTCTTCCAGGAGCCTAAATGGCATTCATAAATGGACATCGGAGAAGTGAAAGTATTCTGTTCTTTTCTTTCCTTCAGCCATTTCTCATCATGCCAGCCATACTTTGAAATATCAGCAGTGCAGGAAGCAGTACCTGGTCTCTTCTCGGCATAGAATGCATACGGATCAGCTTTATACAAGATCTTTCCTGTCTGTGTCTCAATGGCATACTTGTACAGTTCACCTGTACCCATGCCTTCTTTGAATCCTTCAAAGATCCCGCTCTTGCCTAAAGGCTTGAGATAGTCTGCCTTGATATCCCAGCTGTTTCTTTCACAGATCAAGGATACCGACTTTGCGTGAGGTGCCCACACCACAAAGCGCATGCCCTTCTTCCGATTGACAGTATCCGGGTGTGCTCCCATTTTTTCATAGATTTTATAATCGCGGCCGCTGCCGAACAGGTATCTGTCATATTCGGTAAAGAAAGCAGAATCTGATTTCTGCTGGTCATGAACTGCTTCGTTCGTCTTTTTCATGATATCTCCCCTTGCTGATAAATAGATTATAAATACTATTACCAATATACTACATTAGCGCTTGAAATTCGAATGATTTCGTTGTGCAGACCGCTTTCCTTCTGACAAAAAAAGAGAAGATCTTTGTCTTCTCTTTCATGTATTATCGGCTCATGACCTCATGACATCTAGGACAAAGTCCATTTTCATCAGGTGTTTCAGAGTAGTTCCAGCATCTTGGACATTTCGTCCCAGCCGCCTTGATGACCTTGACGCTTCTTTCTGAACCTTCCTGAACGACTGCCTTGGATACAATCATCCACTGGGCAGCAGCACCCTTAAGTCCCTTATCAAGAAGTTCTGCTTCTTCCTTCGGAAGCGTGAGATCCAATTCAGCTTCCTGCGCTGTACCAATTTCCTTTGCAGCTCTGGCTTCTTCCAACGCCTTCAGGACATCTGTTCTGACATCAAGCAGCTTTTCGAATTCAGCCTTCACTTCGTCGGCATTTGCATAGTTCTGCACCTGTGGGAATTCTGTATAGTGCACAGACTCAGCAGAGTCATCATTGAAGTGTGCCCATACTTCCTCAGCGGTATAAACCAGGAAAGGCGCCCATAACTTGACTAATGCATCTGCACAGTTCCAATAGACGGACTGCACCTGTCTTCTTCTCACATCATCCTTGGCATCGCAGTAGAGGATATCCTTGGTGAAGTCAAGATAATAGGAAGAAAGTTCATTGACCATAAAGTTTGTCAAAGACTTAGATGCATCCAGGAAATCATATTCTGCACAGTCTGTACGCACCTGTTCAACTACTTCATTCAGCTTGATCATAATATACTGATCCACTGCTTCCAGATTCTCATAGGCGACCATATCCTTCTTTGGATCAAAGTCCGCAGGATCAACGTTGCCTAATAAGAAACGGAATGTATTGCGGATCTTGCGGTACTGGTCAGATACCTGTTTGATATTGCTTGGGCCGAGCTTCAGGTCTTCCTTGAAGTCAGATGTCATTGCCCATAAACGGAAGACATCCGCACCATTGACATTGATGATATCCATTGGGTTGACAACATTGCCGACCGACTTGGACATCTTCTCACCCTTGGAGTCAACGACATAGCCATGTGACAGGACTTCCTTGTAAGGAGCGGTGCCGTTGGCAGCGGTACTGACAATCAGAGATGAGTTGAACCAGCCTCTGTACTGATCAGAGCCTTCAAAGTACAAGTCGCATGGATAGCTGTCGCCGCGGGCAATCAGTTCATTCCAGGAAGATCCGGAATCGAACCAGACATCCATGATGTCCTTTTCCTTGGTGAAGTTTCCGTTTGGAGACTTTGGATTTGTATAGCCTTCCGGCAGCAGGTCCTTCGCATCCTTTTCAAACCAGATGTTGGAACCGAATTTACCGAATAATTCAGCGACATGTTCAAACACTTCCATCTCCATGATCGGCGTGCCGTCTTCATTGTAGAAGATCGGGATTGGAACGCCCCAGAGTCTCTGTCTGGAAATGCACCAGTCACCGCGGTCAGCAATCATGTTGTGCATACGCTTCTGACCGAAGGAGTTGTGCCAGACAATCTTGTTGTCGATCTCGTCCAATAACTGCGGCTTGATCTTGTCGATGGAGCAGAACCACTGCTTGACTGCACGGAAGATGACCTTTTTCTTTAATCTGTCATCATGCGGATAGCTGTGGACAATATTCTCAACTGCCAGCAGGCATCCCTTTTCACTCATATCATGAATGACAGCCTTGGAGCAGTCCTCGAAGAACATGCCTTCATACTTGCCGGCATTCTCATTCATCTTGCCCTGGTAGTCGACTGTGTTGATTGGAGCTAAACCGTACTTGGCACAGACGTTGAAGTCATCGATACCATGGCCGCCGGCTGTATGGACAACGCCGGTACCATCTTCATCCGTGACATGATTGCCTAACAGCACTGGGCACTCCTTGTCAAAAACAACATGATGATATGTGATGCCTTCCAGTTCTTTTCCCTTGAAGGTGCGCAGGATGCCCTTGTTCTCCAGGCCGAACTTAGCCAGCAGCTGATCAACGAATTTTGCCAAGAAGATCAGTTTGCCTTTTTCCGTCTGCACTTCAGCATAGTCAAAGCGCTCATTCATGGACACTGCTTCGTTGGAAGGAATGGTCCATGGAGTAGTAGTCCATATAACGAAATAGTCATCACTGTTCAGGATGCCCTTGCCGTCAGCAATCTGGAAAGCCAGATAGATTGTTGCGTCCTTGACGTCCTTATAGACAATCTCAGAATCTGCCACTGCTGTTTCATTGTATGGTGACCAGTAAACAGGCTTGAAGCCCTGGAAGATCATGCCTGTAGAGGCCATCTTGCCGAAGGTCTTGACCTGACGTTCCTCGAACTCCTTATTCAGTGTGATATATGGATGTTCATAGTCAGCAATCTGTCCCAGTCTCTTTTCTGTTGCCATCTGGGTGGCAATCTGAGAGTGAACGAATTCATCGCACTTCTTGCGGAATTCGGCAGCACTGATGGCCTTGCGGTCAACACCCAGCTTCTGGATGGCATTCTCAGTCGGCAGACCATGCGTATCCCAGCCTGGGAAGTATGGTGTATAGTATCCAAGCATCGCATGAGATCTGACGATGAAGTCCTTGATAGAACGGTTCATCGCTGTGCCTGCATGCAGGTTTCCATTGGCATATGGAGGACCGTCATGCAGAATAAATGCTTTCTGTCCTTTATGATGTGCCAGAAGATTCTGATAGTAATTGTTCTCCTCCCACTGCTTTAAAATGTCAGGTTCCTTCTTTGCCAGATTTCCTCTCATTTCAAATTCCGTGTTCGGCATGTTCAACGTGTCTTTGTAGTCCATATGTCTCTCCTTCTTCACGCATATAAAAAGCGTCCCTGATCTAAGGACGCTGTTAACGCGGTACCACCTTAGTTTATGCATTCCTGCATACCCTTGTTTGTTTCCTCATAACGCTGAGGTGCGTCTGCTCATGAAGTGATGTCCGTCCTAGATCTTCCTCCTGCTTTCACCATCCGCAGGATCTCTTGATTTCCAATCTGTCGGCGCGTCTTCAATCAACGCAGTTTCTGTTCTGCTTCATTCAGCCACCTTAAGTCCGGCATTTCCGGAAGCTTGAAGTGGTCCAGCTGCTTCAGCAGATCTTCCAGCTGGGTGTTCATCTGTCCCTTCACTGTCCCTGCACTCTGGTAGAGCTTTGTCAGGTCAGTCAAGACAAGTCTTGCGGTCCCCAGTGCTTCACGGATGATCTCATCAGCGTTGTTCTGGGCAGTTGCTATGATCTCGTTTGCCTCGCGTATTGATAAGCGGGCAATCCGGTCAGATGCTTCTTTGCGTACTTCTTCTGTTTTCTCCATCTCGGCAAGCTGTTCCTTGATGGCATTCAATTCCCGGGTCGTCTCCACCAGCTGTTCTTGATAGAGTTCAATCTTTCGCTGTAAGGCATCTACCTGAGCAGCATACCGTTCAACGGCATCATCGACCGCAAAACGATCATAACCATTTTTCATGACCCGAAATGTCGGTCTTTTTGCTGTCATTGCCATGCTCCCCTAAATATACTGTAGAAATTCAGCTGCGATCCGTCCGCTCTTGGTGGCGTGATCCGTTCCTAAATACGTGAATCTGCCGGTTCCGCGAATCGAAATCGTAACGTTATTATCGCACAACTTATCAGGCTCTTCAAGCGTTACATGGTTCACCTGGACCATGCCTGCACGGATCAATTCCTTAGCCTCCGTGCGGCTGCAGTGCACTAAGCCGGCGACCAGTGCATCCGCTCTTTCACTTGCCACGACACACTTGATCTTCTTTGTCCGAAAGACCTGCACCGGACGGTCATCCGTGCATTCGAAGGATACGTTCAGCTGATTGATCCGCTTCAGATTGTCAATCAGGAAAGATGCCATGCCGGTGCTTGTATACAGGTAGATGCAATTTTCTTCAATCCAGAAATCACCGAATGAACTCCTGTCAATCTGCAGGTGCATCAAGGCACCCAGGATATCGCTGTGGCCAATCCTGCGGAAACGCTGATCAATCGTAGCCTTCAGGCATGCAATATCAGAAAAGTCATCTTCCCCATCTGCGGGGAAAATGACTTTTTTCTTTCTTGCCTCAGGATAGCCGCCGTCATAGCGCACATATTTGGAAGGCGGAAACAGCTTGACCATTGCACTTTGTTCTTCTTCGTTGAGAAACGCAGAACATAAAGTACGGTGCCAGGTCCGGCTCTTTTCCTCTAAATCCTCCAGGTGTGCTGCCAATGATTCATAGTCCGGGCTATCAGTCATCTTCGCTGTCGAGGGAAATAGCTCCGTCAACACCAACATTCTTTGGTGTGCAGAGGATGACATTGTGACCAATCTTCTGAATTGTTCCGTCCAATGCAAAGACAACACCTGTTAAAAAATCAATAGTGCGCTGTGCATAGTCTCTCTGCAGCTTATGCAGGTTGACAACACACGCTCTTCTCTGCTTCAGATGACGAGCAATCTCTTCTGCTTCTTCAAAACTTCTTGGTTCAAACAGGACCATCTGTGCATTGGTAGGAACACCCTGTACTTTGGTCTGCTTAGCTTCATAAGTGCTGACAGGCTTTGTTTCCTGTTCATCATATTCCGGTTCGTCTTCAGCGCCGTATTCTTCATCGACTGGTGCAATAAAATTCTTTAACTTTTCGAATGCCATCTTCTATAGCCTCCATCGCATTTATCTAGTAATGATTATACCATTATGCGAATTTCAAAACAATGAAAGATAGAAAATCAGGAATTGCGGTGAATAATTCTTTTCATATAATCTTTTTGGGATACAATAGACACATGAAAAATAAAATCAAAAAGGAACTGCAGAATCGCACGGTGTGGATCTCCATTGCCTGTGCACTTGGACTCTCCGCTGTATATGGTCTGTTTGTCTCACCGTGGTATCTTCACTTCATCAACGGTCTGACCTTCCTGGCATTCTTATATCTTCTGATTGGTCTTCTGCGCTGGTCCTGGGCCGAAGGAGATCTGGTCTTCTTCAGCTGGAAGCAGATCCATGGATCTTATACAAAGTGGAGAGAAGGAAGAAGAGAAGAAAGAAAAGGTTCTTCAAACCCATTTCTTTATTCCGGCATCCTTCTGGTCATTGTATCCATCATTCTCAGTGTTCTCTATTGATCCGGGTAAGCGCCGGATTTTTTATTTTCAGAGGCTTTGCCTGTTTTATGGATAAATACCCATTCTTTCTCAAAGAGCTTCTATAACGTGCTCTAAACGCTTCCTGGAGACAAAAAAGGGTGCATTCCTGCACCCTGCATGCTTTTACTTGTTTTCTGCACCGGCAACGGTGACATCCATCAGTTTGGTCAATGATGGGATCTTCACGTTGTTGTACTGCGTCTGTTCCTTTGACATGACCATGCGGCTGAGATATTCACGCATGGAACCAGATACAGAACCACCGGACACAGCTGTAACTTGATCACCGTCATGATAATAGCCCAGTCGGATCTCACCGAAGATATCGCCGGTGATCTCTGAGACCTGGAAATCTGAAAATTCAACGATCTCCAGATATCTTCCTGTGCGGATCTCAGCTTCGCTTTTCGTGCCGCCGGTGACTTCATAGTTGGAAATCATAAAGGAATCTGTCAGGCCAAGATAGCTGGCGAACATCCTGTCTCCCCAGTAAGCCTTCGGGGTATCAGCTTCCATCAGGATCAAATCTTTGATTGGAGCACCTTCACTGTCATAGGCAAAGTTCTTTGATGAATTCGGCAGCTGGCGCAGCGCCTGAATGGTGACCTTGTCTCCAGTGACCTCATTGGAGATCGGCGTATCGATTTTCATGGATGACATCTTGCGGAAGACGAGCTGCGCATTCAGTCCAGCTAGAAAATAGTCATAGATATTCTTTGCATCGGAAGTTGAGAAAACAACCGGACATTTTCCTAAGCCTGGGGTCGGCACAGTATGCAGCCTGTCCCTGCCGTATCTCAGGACAGCGCTGATATCCTTCTTCAGCCCCGCCTGATCGCAGGTGCCGCTGTGATACATGCGGTACAATTCGATCTCATGATTTTCACTGCGCGCATTGGCAACCACTTCGAGCATGGATTCTGGATAATTCTCAGTGACATCAATGCCCTGCGAAGTGATCAGTCTTCTGGTGATCTCTGATACAAAGATCTCATAGGAGTTGATATCCTCTGCTGCTGTTTCAGGCATCTCCTGCATTGTCTTGATAAAGTCCGCCGAGATTTTCTCCAGGGTGCCTGCCGTCAACGGCAGCGGCTTTGCCTCCGCCGGCTGATGCAATGGATATGGATTGTTACGTACCAGCGATGCACGGTAGACCAGATCTTCAATCAGCTGTCTTGCGCTGTCTTCTGATTCCGTCGGGGCAACCTCTGCACTGGCTCTGCCCATATATTTTCCATCTTCAATTTTCTTATACACCGTGACGTTGATATGCTCGACCTTCTTCGCCCGGTTCTGATCCAGATCATGACGGATGTAGTAGAACTCCCATCCTTCGGTCCTGGTATCGGTAACTTCCCAGTCATCTGCACCGCTGTTATTCAGCAGCTGAATGATTTTCTCCAGCATCAGCCCAGCACTCCCTTCGTTTTCAGATATGGACCGCCGTCCGCGACCTTGACCCATTCTTTATGACCCTTGCCGCAGCCTCCGTTCCCGAAGACTTCACGGTCCTTTGACACCATTGAAATGCTGCCAAGCAGATCAGGCACATATCCTGTCATGACAACCGGTGCCACGACTTTTCCAGTCAGCCTGCCGTCCTTGATCTCACGGCCGAGCTTAATGATGCACTGAATGCCCCAGTGCTTCGGATCTTCCATCCCGGATTCCATGCCTTCCAGCAGGTAGCCGAACTGCACAGACTTGATCATATCTTCGACGGTATCGCTGCCGGAATCAAAGATCGTATTTGTCATTCTGGTATAGACCTTGTGCTCAAAGTTCTCACGCTTGCCATTGCCGGTAGGCTGAATGCCTAAGCGCAGTGCAGACAAAGCATCACAGATGCCTGTTTTCAAGATGCCGTTTTCAATTTCAGTCACATCGCCTGCCAGTACGCCTTCATCGTCAAAGGCATAAGTCGTAACATTCTGCGCACACAGTGCACCTTCATGCATGGTCACCTTGTCGGAACCGACACGCTTGTCTATGTATTCTGCGCCTAATGCTCTGTGCTTGACGAACTGGTCCATTTCCACACCATGGCCGAATGCCTCATGGGCAATCAGACCAGTGACCTCCGGACTTGTAATGATGTCATAGGTGCCTGGCACAATACGGTCTGCATGCAGAACTTCCTCTGCTTCCTTCACTGCCTCAGGGACGAATGGAAGCAGACCGTCAAATAACTCCGGTCCCTGCAGGCCTGATACGCCGCGGTAGGCATACTGGGTCTGTCCGTTCTGACTGACAAAAGGCGCAACAGCTCCTTCGGAATAGACATAGGACTGACGCAGGTCTCTGTTCTTTGACAGGAACATCTTGCAGATATGAGTGGACTGCACAGCTGCCTGACAGTCGATCACATCGCTTCCTTCCTTCATTGCCGCATCAGAAACTTCACTGAGCTTTTCCACTAATGCCTTGACATCAGCCGTCTCCGGCAGCTGTTCTGTTTCCTTTTCTACACGCAGTGTATATGGCTCATCATTTAAAACGCCTGTTTCGTATGCAGAAGAAGAGGACTGCTTCAGTACTGCTTCCTGTTCTGCCAATACCTTTTTGATCAGTTCAGCTGTCTTCTCAGGGGTGGAAGGGTCAAAGTCATTGAGGGCGTATTCACTGTAGTGTCCATTCACATGGACTCTGACGACCGTCCCTCTTTCCGTTGTCATCGTCTCAGAAACGACCGATTTGGCATGCTGAGAAATACGCACATAGATGCCCTTGGAGTCGGTGGAGAGAATACTGACATAGTCATATTCTTTCGACAGAATCTCAATCAGTTTCTTCAAGCCCGGTGCCAGGGTATCCAGATATTCTGAAAATGGTGCTTTCATCTCTTTATCTCCAATCTATGTTTATTATGGTACCACAAAGAAAAAGAAGTCACCTTGTTTCGGCGGCTTCTTTCATGTTATTTCTGATAGTTGCTCAGATAATATGCAAATTCTTCATCGTTGGCATAGATCCAGTGATCTTTTGCCAGTTCGCGGAAGGTAGCAGGATGTTCTGCATAGTTCCACTTTGCGACATGCTCCTCTTCACTGTAAGTGATGAGCTTCTTTGCTTTTTCAATTTCTGGATCAGGCAGAGGAATTGCAGACATCAGCGACTGTGTATATGGATGCATCGGGTTCTTGAAGAGCTCATTGGTATCCGTCAGCTCAACAATTCTGCCCTTATGGATGACCGCAATACGGTCAGAGATATAACGGACAACAGATAAGTCATGTGCAATGAAAATCTGGGTCAGTCCCTGCTTTTCCTTGAATTCATTCAGCAGGTTCAGTACCTGGGCACGGATGGAAACATCAAGTGCAGAGATTGGTTCATCCGCGATCAGCAGAGTTGGTTCCATGACCATGGCTCTGGCAATACCGATACGCTGTCTCTGTCCGCCTGAGAATTCATGCGGATAACGGGTCGCGTGTTCAGCCAGCAGACCGACAGATTCCAGAGCTTCCATGACCTTCTTCTTACGGTCTTCCTCATCCTTATACAGATGGAAATTCTGCAGACCTTCGGAAACGATATAGTCAATTGTCGCTCTTTCATTCAGTGAAGCAGCAGGATCCTGGAAGACCATCTGGATGTTGCGGACAACCCAGCGGTTCTCATCTTTGCTCAGCTTCTGATTGATCTTCTTGCCCATGAAGATGACATCACCGTCAGAAGTAGGATTGATGCGGATGATGGCACGGCCGATGGTGGTCTTGCCGGAACCGGATTCACCTACTAATGCGAATGTCTCTCCCTTGTATACATTGAAATTGACATCGTGGACGGCACGGAATTCTTTCTTGCCGTTGCGGAATGTGACCGCAAGATTTTTTACTTCCAGCAGAATCTCTCTGCCATTCTCATCTTTTTTCAGAGGAGTCTTGTTTAATTCTGTCATCTGGCATCCCCCTCATGCAGTTCTAATTCCTGAATACGGATAGCTTCCTTCATACGCTCATGCAGTTCCTTGACCTGTGTCGGAGGCTCAACATGCGGTGCTCTAGGATCCAGCAGCCATGTCTTAGCAAAATGGGTATCAGACACCGCAAACATCGGCGGCTCTTCTTCAAAGTCAATCTTCATCGCATAGTCTGATCTCTGTGCAAAGGCATCGCCCTTGATCTCATCATAGAGACTTGGCGGCGTACCAGTGATGGCATACAGAGGTTCACCCTTGATGCCCAGCTGCGGCAGTGAGCTCAGCAGTCCCCATGTATATGGGTGCTTTGGATCATAGAAGATCTCATTGACCTTGCCGTATTCAATGATCTGGCCGGAGTACATGATTGCAACACGGTCAGCAACATTGGCAACGACACCAAGGTCATGGGTAATAAAGATAATAGAATAGCCGTAATCCTTCTGCAGCTTCTTGATCAGGCGGATGATCTGTGCCTGGACAGTGACATCCAATGCTGTGGTAGGTTCATCACAGATCAGAATCTTTGGATGGCATGCAAGCGCGATGGCAATAACAATACGCTGTCTCATGCCGCCGGAATACATGAACGGATATTCATCAAAGCGGTTCTCAGCATCATAGATGCCTACTTCCGTCATTAACTGAATCGCTTCTTTCTTTGCTTCATCAAAGGGCTTGCCCTGATGCTTTTCAATAACTTCAGTAATCTGCTTGCCAATCGAAATGATTGGGTTCAGAGATGTCATTGGGTCCTGGAAGATCGTTGCAATCTTTCTGCCGCGGATCTGCTCCCACTGCTCATCTGTTTTATTTTCGTACAGATTCTTACCTTCAAATACTGCCTTGCCAGCCGTTACGGAACCATTGGCATCAATCATACCGGTGAATGTCTTTGTAAAGACAGACTTGCCGGAACCTGATTCACCAACGATTGCCAGGGTCTCACCATCATACAGATCAATGGAGACACCGCGGATTGCATTTAGCGTTTTCCCACGTACTGTGAACTGCACATGTACATCGTTTGCTGACAGAATTGCTTCTCTTTCTTCACTCATCTTTCAGCACCTCCTTACATATGTGTTCTAGGGTCAGCGGCATCTGCCAGAGTCTGACCAGCAACATAAAGTGAAATTGTAATGACTGCAGATATCGCAACCGGGATCCAGAACAAGTACGGCGTACTAGTCATGAAGGTACGGTTTGCAGAAATTGTCTTACCTAAGGAAGGTGTCGTTTCACCAACACCAATTCCCAGCCAAGCTAAGAATACTTCCAATGAAATGAAGGACGGCAGGTCTCTGGAAATCGAAGTAACAATAATGGATACCAGGAACGGCATAATATTGTTCTTAACAATTGTCCATGTAGATGTGCCTAAGCACTGCGAAGCAAGGTTATATTCACGGTCACGGATGATCATGACCTGTGTGCGGATAAAGAATGCTGTGCTCAGCCAGGAAGTGACTGACATAGCGAAGATCAGCTGCCAGAAGCCTCTGCCTAAGACGTACATCAGGACGAAGACGACCAGTGTGAATGGAACGTTCGCGATGATGTTGTAAACTTCGATCATCCACTTGTCCATACGTTTGGAATATCCCCAGACAGCACCGACAACAACACCAAGAACGGTTGTGATCAATGTTGTAAGACCAGCGATTGCTAATGAGTTGCGGGCACCGATCCAGACGACGTTCCAGAGATTGTCGCCGTAATCATTCGTACCGAAGAGGTACTGCAGATTTGGATGGATGAACTGCATGCTAGGATCGTTGATATTGATATGAGACAGTCCGTCATAATGAGAAATGAGCGGATCGACGATTGATAATGTAACAACAGTGATTGCGATGATCAGGATGACAACAGTGGATCGATTTGATAAGAACTTCTTGAACACAGCAGACCAGTAGGAATATTTCGGTGCAGCAATGTGCTCAGATGCATTTTCGTCATTCTTGACGAACACAAACTTATTCTCTGCTTCTGACATTAATGTGCGCCTCCTTCCTTTTCTTCCAGCTGAATTCTCGGATCGATAGCTGTCATCAGCAAGTCACCAATCAATACGGAAATGATAGAAAGAGCTGTGAAGATCATTGTCAATGCAACAATCATCTGATTGTTGTGGTCGTTGATTGCATCCGGCAGCAGTTTTCCTGTGCCCGGAATTGCAAATACTGTTTCTGTTAAGACAGCACCGGTAATTGTCAGAATAATATTTGCCGGGATGCCGTGAACGATAGGAATAATTGCATTTCTCAAGATATGCTTGCGGAAGATTTCCTTTTCAGACAATCCCTTTGCCTTCGCAAACTTGACATAGTCAGCACTTTCCTGATCGATCATATAACGTCTTGTCCACAGCATCAGGGAAGCTGTATTCATCAGGCCTAAGATGACAACGGCAGGAATATAAGAACGAATATCATGTGCTCCAAATGTTGGGAACGACTGCGGCAGGCCTAACAGATAGAAGATCTGTCTGCCGAAGAAGATAAATGCAAGTGACGGAACAGCAATCATGAAGTTGATCCAGATTGTGCCAATATGGTCTCCCAGCTTGCCCTTGTGTCTTGCCATGCCCATGCCGGCAGGAATTGCGATGGCGTAGCCGATCATCAATGCCAGAATGCCGATGGTCATGGAATCCTGGATCATGGATGGATCAGATTTCTGCGTCAGACATTCAGCATAGTTGTCAGTGAACTTGTTCTGATCCAGACGGTCCAGACTTGATGTGTATTTATATTCACAGGAATGCTGGATGATTGCAGAGTCAACAGTCTGCCCGGTCGGGAAAGTCTGCTCACGTGTATCTTCCGTTCCCTGTGAAGAAGAAATGACCTGTGTGATCGGCGTATATGAATATGCTGGATAGGAAGTGCCGAGGTTCAGCTGAATGATATTCTGATGGATGAATGGGAAACTGCCGTCAATGTAAATTAAATACTTGTGCAGCGTACCGTTGCCCATCAATGCAGGAAGTCCATTATAATCAAGTCCCCAGTAAATACCGCGGGTGGAATCTAGAGTAGCATTATCACTGTCCGTCATCCGCCATGGATGGTCGATCTGAATCAGGTTGCCGAAAAAGGTCCCGACAATTGACATGATCGGTGTGTCCTTGTAGGCATAGTAAAGACCGGCTTTGTATTGTTCAACCGTATATCCTTCTGATTTATATGTAGGCAGGATATTGTTGATCTCGGTGGAATCAACCACCATGCAGGCATCATAGTTGTCAGAAGCATACGCTTCGCACATATCCGACTGCTCAATAAAATCAACATACCCTAATTTCTCGTAGGCATTGTACTTATATCTGGCACGGTCGTCTTCCTTGCCGCCCAGCTTCTGATACGTTGCGTCCGTCTTAAAAATCAATTCCCGCGGGATCAAGGTGTAGATCATGACCATAGCCACCGCGGTAACGATAAAGACAGATAAGATGGCCCGAATGACTCGGCCCCATATATATCGTTTCATAGAAACCCCCTGCTTTTAAATTCGCCCTATAAGGATATAATATACAGCTCAAAAATACAAATGATTAGGAGGCATTTTCAGCCCCCTAATCACGATTTTTACATTACAATGTAAATTTTTTCAAAGTTGATCAGAGATCAGCCCTTCTGCCATGTTTCAAGAGCAGTCTTATACTGAGCTGCTGTGATCATATCCTTCTGGATGATCATGCCCTTGAATCTGACACTCTGGTAAGCCTGAGAGAACGGTACTACTCTGGAAATTCTCCAGTTAACAGAAGCTGTCTGTGTCTGCACAGGAATGTATACTGCATTGTCAAGGATGTAAGCTTCAGCCTTAGCAAATGCCTTGTAACGTGCATCCAGATCATCTGTGATAGCATCAGCTGCATCGTAGAGCTTCTGGAATTCTTCCAGACCAGACTTCTGGATAGCTGCTGTGTTCTGAGCATCGCCGTCTGCTTCGAATTCAAGACCCATATTTGTACGGAGAATATCGCCGTCCTTAGGGCTGAAGATGTGCAGATATGTCTTAGGATCGATGTAGTCATAGCCCCAGCCTGTAGATGTGGAGATATCCCAGTCAGCATCTACTGGACCAGTTGATGTATAAGAAGACTTTTCATAAGCATCATCACTTACTGGGTGCAGATCAATGACAACATTGTCTGTGCCAAGAGAAGCTTCGATAGACTGCTTCAGAGAAGAAGCCTGTGCGACTAATGTCTTGGAAGATTCCTCAACCAGCAGGTCAAGGTGGATTGGCCATGCAGCACCTGTTAATTCTGTCTTAGCAGATTCAACATACTTCTTAGCTGTTGTTGGGTTGTAGAAAGGATCCTGTCCTTCACTTAAGTCAGCACCTAATGCAGAAGCATTTTCAACGAGCTTGCCATATGCTGTGCCGTCAGTTGTCTTAACGAAGTTCCAAGGAGTCTCGATATTGCGTAATGCTGTTGCAGCGATAGAAGAATCTACTGCTGTTCCCATGTAAGATACACGGTCAAGAGCATACTTCAGAGCAAGACGGAAGTTCTTGTTCAGCAGAGCATTGCGGGTGTCAGCCTGCTGTGCTTCTGTCTTTGTTGTTGTTGTATATGTGATACGGTTCATATTGAAGTTGATGCCGAATGTATACTGGTTCTGCATACCTGTGTATGCATTGTCCTTATACTTAGAAAGATATTCTTTGAAGTTGTCGGACTTAGCAAGCAGGACTGCCTGATAATAAGGATTCTCAGACTGTTCAAATCCCTTAACTGTAGAAGCTGGATCAGATCCATCATCATAAACACGTGTGACATTGTTGATGTAGACGTGTTCAGCATCCCAGTAGTTCTTGTTCTTAGTTAACTTTTCTTCAGACTTGGAAACGAATGAAGTCAGAATATAAGCACCATTATAAAGAATGGAACTTGGTTCTGTCGGCTGACCGAACTTGCAGCTGTTTACATCTGGGGAACCCAGTTTGCATCCTGTGCCCTGAGCTTCCAGGAATTCACGGTTGACAGGATAGAAAATTGTATATGCTGTCAATGTATCAAAATATGTAGCTGGCTGAGTCAGTGTGTACTCAACTGTCAGATCATCAACTGCCTTGACACCGACTGTTGAGAAGTCCTTTGTCTTGCCGTCAACATAATCCTGCAGGCCCTTAATATGCATTGCTGCCAGAGACAATGTAGCTGAGTTGAATTCGGTAGCGTGCTGTAAGCCGGCAACGAAATCGTCAGCCTTTACAGTGCCATACTGCTCGCCAGTATTTGTGACCCATTTGACATCCTTTCTTAAGTGGAATGTCCAGACTGTGGAGTCTGTGTTGTGCTCCCAGCTCTCTGCCAAGTCGCCAACATACTTGTTCTTTGAATCTACTTCAACAAGTCCGTCAACCAGGTTCTGGTTGATTTCGTGGTCAGAAGCATTCTGTGTGATCAGATAGTCAGTTGTCTTTACATCTGATGTGAACACATAGTACGCATCCAAAGACTTCTTGCTTGATGATGAGCTGCCTGTAGAACATCCTGCAAGCATAGCAAGAGCCATTGAAGCGCATAAAGCCTTCTTCATCTTCATATAATTCTTTCCTCCCGTTCAGGTGATAGACCTGAAGTATGATAAAATTGTAGATTTTTTCATAAATTGTGTCAATAAATTTCACAATTTACAGTGTAATTTTCAGTGATATTTGTTGAAAACTTTTTCATCATTTTCATAACTATGTCTATGGTATAATTTTAAAGCTGTCTGGAGAAGTACCCAAGAGGCTGAAGGGACCGGTTTCGAAAACCGGCAGACGTGAAAGCGTGCGAGGGTTCGAACCCCTCCTTCTCCGCCATAACAAAAAAAAGAACTGATGCGCGTCAGTTCTTTTTCATTTGGCTCTTTAGATAATGATACAGCTTCCGGTTTGTCTCATCACTGATGGAATGCTCAATCTGATGAGCATCTGCTTCAGCATTCTTTTCACTGACGCCGATTGCTACCAGAGCTTCCTTCAGAAGTTTTCTCTTTGCCAGTACTTCCTTGGCAATCTTGTGACCAGCTTCACTTAAGACCAGCTCATGCGACTCACCAAAACTGACATAGCCTTCTTCACTCATCTTCTTCATTGCTACTGAGACACTGGCTTTGGAGAAGCCCAAGTCGCGGGCTACGTCCACTGAAAAGCACATCCCATTCTGCTTCTGCAGATCAAGGATTGATGCCAGATAATTTTCAACAGATTCTCTTTCTTTCTTTAAAGGTTCCATGAATTATACCAGTCCTATCAGGATACCAATTAAATGTACTATGAATGCAGCAGACCAGGCAAGAGCACATTGGAAGATTACAATGAAGAACGCCCATTTTCCACCGAGCTCGCGCTTAATAGCGGAAACAGCCGCAACACATGGCGTATACAACAGGCAGAAGACCAGCAGAGAAAAAGCTGCCAGCGGTGTAATGGCGCTCATGATCTCAGCGGTGCTGCCAAACAGCACGGAGATAGTCGATACAACAGATTCCTTTGCCATGAAGCCAGTGATCAATGCCGTAACAATGCGCCAGTCACCAAAACCGATTGGATTAAAAATAGGAGCAATCGCGCCAGCTGCCACTGCCAGAATGCTGGTTGAAGAGTCATCAATCAAATTCAGTGATAGATCAAAGTGCTGCAGGAACCAGATGATGATGGTCGCTACAAAGATAACTGTGAACGCTCTCTGCAGGAAGTCCTTTGCCTTCTCCCACATCAGCATCCAGGTCGACTTGGCACTTGGCAGACGGTAGTTCGGCAGCTCCATGACAAACGGCGTTGCCTCACCATGAAACACTGTCTCCTTCGATACCAGTGCAACAATGATGCCCATCAGGATGCCGAGGAAATACAATGCAAGCATGACCCATCCTGCCTGCGAAGGAAAGAATGCATTTGCAAAGAAACCATAGATTGGCAGCTTTGCACTGCAGCTCATGAACGGTGTAAGCAGAATCGTCAGTTTTCGGTCACGATCAGAAGGAAGCGTCCGGGCAGACATGACACCAGGCACCGTACATCCAAAGCCAATCAGCATCGGCACAATACTGCGTCCGGATAAACCGATTTTTCTCAACAGCTTATCCATCACAAAGGCAACACGCGCCATATAGCCGCTGTCTTCCAGAATAGACAGGAAGAAGAACAGGATCACGATGATTGGAATGAAGCTGACAACTGTACCGACACCATTGAAGATACCGTCGATCACTAGGGAATGTACAACACTATTGACCTGCGCAGATGTCATCCATGCATCAACTGCATTCGTCAAGGCACCAATGCCTTCTTCCAGCAGCGTCTGCAGGTATGCACCTATTACATTGAAGGTCAGATAGAAGACCAGACCCATAATGCCGATGAAGAATGGAATCGCTGTATATTTGCCCGTCAGAATACGGTCAATCTTTCTCGATCTCTCATGTTCCTTCGACTCCACTGGCTTGACAACTGTCTGATCACAGAGCTTTTCGATAAAGCTGTAACGCATATCAGCGATTGCTGCCGCTCTGTCCAGTCCTCTTTCTTCTTCCATTTGAGTGATGATATGCTCCAGCATATCTTTTTCATTTTGCTCAAAATGCAGTGCTTCTAGAATGCGTTCATCACCTTCAACTACTTTGGTTGCCGCAAAGCGGAGCGGAATGCCAGCCGCTTTTGCATGATCTTCAATCAGATTCATGATGCCGTGCAGGCAGCGGTGCACTGCGCCATTATGGTCGTTCTCATCACAGAAATCCTTACGGCTTGGCTTCTCTTGATATTTAGCAACATGAAGTGCATGATCAACCAGCTCATCTATACCTTCATTCTTGGAAGCAGAGATGGCAACAACTGGAATGCCTAACGCATCTTCCATGTCATTGATCAGCACAGAACCGCCGTTATTGCGCATCTCATCCATCATGTTGAGAGCCAGCACCATCGGCCGATCCAGCTCCATCAGCTGCATGGTCAGATAAAGATTTCTTTCAATATTTGTTGCATCGACGATATTGATGATACCGGTTGGCTTTTCCTCTAAGATAAATTCACGCGAGACAATTTCTTCACTTGTGTAAGGTGAAAGTGAATAGATGCCAGGAAGATCAGTGACGCTGGTATTGTGGTGATTGCGGATCTCACCGCTCTTGCGGTCAACAGTCACGCCGGGAAAATTGCCGACGTGCTGATTGGATCCTGTCAATTGATTGAACAATGTTGTCTTGCCGCTGTTCTGGTTGCCGGCTAAGGCAAAAGTCAGTGTAGTGCCTTCTGGAAGCGGATGCGCTGTTCTGCGGTCATGGTATTTGCCGCCTTCACCAAGGCCAGGATGCAGCTTTTCTTTTCTGACTGACTGATTCTTTTTCAACTGATTGGCAGTGATTCTTTCGACCGTGATCTTTTCAGCATCCGCCAGGCGGATCGTCAGCTCATAGCCATGCAGCATGATCTCAATCGGATCGCCCATCGGAGCATATTTAGTCACCGTCACTTCAGTGCCTGGAATCATGCCCATATCAAGGAAATGCTGACGGAGTTCTCCTTCACCTCCAATAGCAGTGATTTTTCCAGTCTGTCCTATTTTCAGTTCCTTCAGGTTCATAGAGTTCTCCTTTAACAGTGATTAGTCTACGCTAACTAACCTCCGATGTCAACTGATACGTTCCGTCACATGCCAGAACTGCAGAAAAAAAAGAGCACCGCAGTGCTCTTCTTGGATTACTTCTTAGCTACTAAAGCTTCTTCGCCTCTCATGTAGTAAGGCTGTACATACTCAGGCAGACCATCGCCGTCCTGCATCAGGATGACTGGGTTTCCGCTGATCAGCGGGTTGAGATAATTGTAGCCTTCTTCTGTGATTCCCTTGTATTCAGGAAGCAGCCATGCAACTGGGAAATTCTTGACAAAATTTGCAACCTTGGAAGCATCGATAGCAAAGAATTCTGCATCATATACTTCGCCGGCTCTTCTCTTGACACCGACCATCTTGCCTGTGAATGCCTTGTCAGCAGATCTGTTCAATGCGGACATACCGAGTCTGAAGGACTCTGTCACATCAACAAGGGACTGTTCTGTTGCATGGCATCTCTGTGCTGTAGAAAGATCCTGCACCTTGCATCTTGGAGCTGCTTCAGCATCCAGGATCATGGATTCCAGAGCCTTGCCGGCACCGCCGAGCACTGCATGTCCGAACTTATCATTCTTAGCTTCGCCAGCAGCGAGGTAGGAACCGTCTGCATAGTGAGCACCTTCAGATACAACAACGAAGCACTTGGACTTTTCATCAACAATCTTCTTGACGCTCTTTAAGAAGACTTCCTTGTCAAACGGCTGTTCAGGAACAATCAGCAGATCAACCTTGCCGCATAAGCATGCAGATGCTGCTAACCAGCCTGCATCTCTTCCCATTGTCTCAAGGATGAAGACTTCCTTACGGGTAGATGGATATACGTTGACATCATACCAGCACTGCAGAGCAGTTGTAGCAATGAACTTTGCAGCAGATGCAAAGCCTGGGCAGTGGTCTGTTTCCATCAGATCGTTGTCTACTGTCTTAGGGCAGCCGACAAATCTGTGGTTGGTAATGTTATTCTTTGCAGCATATTCAGATAAAGCAGCGACAGTGTCCATGGAATCGTTGCCGCCTGTGTAGAACAGTGTTTCAATATCATACTTGTCCATGATATTGATGATCTTTTCAAAATCTTCTACATTCTCTCTCTTCAGCTTATAACGGCATGAGCCTAAAGCAGAAGACGGTGTCTGACGCAGAACAAGGTTCTCATGTTCAGGCATGTTTGTTAAATCAACAAATCTTTCCTGCAGGATTCCTTCAATACCATTTAATCCGCCGTATACATGTTCATATACAGGGTTCATCTGGTTTGCCTTAACAACACCGGCAACGGTTGCGTTGATGACGGAACTTGGTCCGCCGGACTGTGCTACGATACAATTTGACATATCTATCTTTTTCTCCTTTTATTGCGCTTCCATTATAACAATCCTAAGCAAAAAAAAACAGAGACTTTCATCTCTGTTCTATGCTTCTTCACTGAGTTCTTCCCACTGTTTGTATAAATGAGCCAGTTCATTGTGCACATCATCAATGTCCTGGTCCAGAGCATTCATTTTCTGATAGTCCTGATAATACTCCGGTTCATAGCGGAGGTCGCGGAGGTCTTCCAGCTCGGCTTCCTTATCAGTGATCTGCTCCTCCAGCTTCTTGATCTCACGTTTTATCGCTTCTGGAGAAAGCTGGCGTCTTGTCTCCTGCGCCTTGTTTTCTTCTTCCGAAGCCTTCTTTTCCGTTGCCATGACCATGGAGGCCTTGGCAACTTCATTTTCCTCATACTCATTCCAGCTCTTCTCGATGAATTCAGCGCTGCCATTCTCGAACTTCAGCAGGCCGGTCGCCAGCTGCTGGATGAAATAGCGGTCATGGGAGACAAACAGAATGGTGCCTGTAAAGCCCTTCAGCGCCTCTTCCAGCGCTTCCTTGCCAGGAATATCCAGATGGTTGGTCGGTTCATCCAGAATCAGCAGATTGCTGTGCTGCAGAAGCAGCTTAGCAAAGGACAGACGCACCTTCTCGCCGCCGGAAAGGACATCAACAGACTTGAAGACATCATCTGCACTGAACAAAAACTGTCCAAGCACAGAACGGACAGCTGTGCGGTCCAATTCTGGATAGTCATCCCACAGTTCTTCAATGACTGTCTTGCCGGAAGAGAACTGTGCCAGCTGCTGATCAAAGTATCCCTTCTCAATTTGATGGCCAAACAGGAAAGCTCCCCCTAATGACGGGATCAAGTCCATTAAAGTCTTGACAAATGTTGACTTGCCGGTCCCGTTTGGACCGATGACGGCTATCCTGTCGCCTCTTCTCATCTTCATTGTAACTTCAGTCAGGACATGATCATAGCCGATTGCCAGATGGTCTGTCTCCAGGACCTTCTCGCCGCCTTTTAAGTTCGGGGTAAAGTGGGCATGAAAATTTCTGCTGTCACCTTTATCGACGGTCACCAGTTCCATACGGTCCAGATATTTGATCTTAGACTGTGCAAAGGCGGCCTTATTCTTCTTATAGCGGAACTTTTCTATCAATGCCTGCAGACGTTCTATATCCTTCTGCTGGCGGTCATAAGCAGCCTGCTGCCGTTCCAGATCATTCTCACGCTCTACTACAAAGCTGGAATAGTTGCCTGTATACCGCTTCATCTTTCCATATTCCATACTGTAGACACAGTCTACAGTATGATCCAGGAACATGCGGTCATGCGAAACAATAACAACAGCCTTTGGATAGTTTTTGACATATCCTTCCAGCCATTCAATCGCATCAATATCCAAGTGGTTTGTCGGTTCATCCAGCAGCAAAATATCCGGCTTTGACAGCAGCAGCTTTACAAAAGCAATCCTAGTCTTCTGACCGCCGGAGAACTCACCAATCTTCTTTGACAGCTGTTCAATTGGAAATCCGAAGCGCGTAAATACTGTCTTCATCTCAGACTCCCAGTGATAGCCGTTCATTGCTTCAAACTTTTCCTGTGCCTCCGCATACTGGTTCATGACTTTTTCGGAATAGTCTTCGGCCATTCTGTCTTCAAGTTCATTCATCTTTTTCTGCAGTGCAAACACCGGTGCATAAATGGTCATCAATTCCTGTTCGACTGTCCAGTCATCATGTGCCAGTACTTTCTGCGACAGATAGCCGATCTCAGTCCCGTTCTGACGGGCTACATTCGCACTGTCAAAGGATTCTTCACCGCACATGCAGCGAAGAAATGTTGTTTTACCGCATCCGTTGCGGCCGACGATGGCAATCTTCTCCGTACCTTTAATTTCAAAGGTCACATCGCTGAAGATCTCATCCGCACCATACGCCTTGGATGCTTTTGATATTGAATACAGCATATGCAGTCTCCTTTCCTTTACCAATAAAAAACAGAAATGCCAGCCTTGTAAGGTTACCGCATTCCTGTTCTGATTTCAATTCTTTTAGAACTGCAGATTCCGTGGGGTCCTTGCGAATGGAATAACGTCACGGATATTCTCCATGCCGGTCACATACATGACAAGTCTTTCAAAGCCGACACCAAATCCAGCATGCTGACAGCCTCCGTATCTTCTCAGATCCAGATACCACTGCAGGAAGTCCTTGTTCATGCCAAGTTCATCCATGCGTGCTTCCAGGACGTCGAGACGCTCTTCTCTCTGTGATCCGCCGACCAGTTCACCAACACCCGGAACCAGGCAGTCAACCGCAGCGACCGTCTTTCCATCTTCATTTTGTCTCATATAGAAAGCCTTGATATCTTTTGGATAATCCGTCAGGAACAATGGTCCGTCCGCAATCTTCTCACACAGATATCTTTCATGCTCCGTCATCAGATCCATGCCCCATTCGATCTTTGTATTCTCGAACTTGACACCGTCTGCGACAGCCTTCTTCAACAGTTCAATTCCTTCTGTATATGTCATTCTTCTGAAATCAGAATTTCTGACCTTGTTCAGTCTTTCATTCAGGGTTGTATCAATCCGTTCATTGAAGAACTTCATTTCTTCCGGACAGTTGTCATAAACATAGTTAATGCAGTACTTGATCAGATCTTCGATGACATCCATATCATAATCCAGATCAGCGAATGCCATTTCCGGTTCAATCATCCAGAATTCTGCCAGATGGTTTGTAGTGTTTGAATTCTCCGCACGGAAGGTTGGTCCGAAAGTATAGACATCACGGAATGCCATCGCATATGCTTCTGCCTGCAGCTGACCGGAAACAGTCAGGCTTGCATGCTTGCCAAAGAAATCTTCATCATATTCGGCATCGTCTCTAGTTGTAACAGTAAATGTCTCACCGGCACCTTCTGCATCATTTGAGGTGATCAGCGGTGTGTTGACATATACAAAGCCCTGGTCCTGGAAGAACTGATGCACTGCCATTGCCAGACAGCTTCTCACTCTGAAGACAGCTTCAAATGTATTTGTTCTCGGTCTTAAGTGCCCGATCTCACGCAGATATTCAAAGGAATGTCTCTTCTTCTGCAGCGGATAGGCAGGATCGCATGCACCTTCCAGAACAACTTCTGTTGCCTGGATTTCAAATGGCTGCGGTGCATCCGTTGTAACGACATATTTGCCGATGACACTGACTGATGTACCGGTACCGAACTTTGCGACCTCGTCGTAGTTGGATAAAGTATCCGCCGAATATACGACCTGAGCATTCTGAAAATAGGTACCATCATTCAATGCAATGAATGATACATTCTTGCCGGCACGGTTCGTTCTGATCCAGCCCTGCAGCTGAACATATTCAATCTGGTCCTTTTCCAGTTCTGTTCCTTCTTTGGTGAGCTCATAAAGCTCACGGATACTCATTTCTGTTGGCATATTAAAACTCTCCTATTAATATCAAAATTTTTAATTAGTCCTTCATGGAGTTTGTCTCAAAGACAAGTTCCTGAATGGAAGATACGACATCGACCGATCTGACATAGACGCCCTGCGGAACAGAGAAATGCTCCAGCGAGAAGCTGACAAATCCACGGATGCCTTCCTTGACTAAAAGATCCACTGTTTCCTGTACATTCTGGTTGATGCAGAGAATAGCTATTCTGCATCCCTTCGGCATTTTTTCCGAAAGGTCCTTGATATCATAGACAGGAACTAAGGAACCCTTTACATTTTCCGGCTTCAGGTCAAACGCACAAACAATTTCACCGACCACATGGTTCCAGTGATTGTAGTTCAAAAGTGCTCTTCCTAAGTTGCCGGCACCGATCAGGATGATCTTCTCATCGAAGCTGACACCCAGTTGGTCTGAAAAGATCTGAATCAAAGAATCCACGTTGTAGCCGTAGCCCTGCTTTCCCAGATTCCCTAAGAAGCTGAAATCACGGCGGATTGTCGTCGATTCAATCCCTACATAATCTGCCAGCTGACGTGACATAATCCTTTCCACGCCGTCTGTCTTCAGTTTTCTGAGTGCTTTCAGATAAACCGGATATCTCTGCAATGTAGCACGAGGTACTTTTCTTTCATTACTTTCCATATTCATCACCGGTTCAATTTTATCACTGATTGTGTAATTTGTGAAAAATTTTGTGAATTTTTACACGATTTTGTACAATTAGTCTTCACCAGGCATAGAAAGACCCGGATCAGCAGCGACATCGAATGTTCCAAACAGCCCATGCTTGTATGCAATATAGCCGGATGCGCCGATCATGGCAGCGTTATCCGTGCAGAACTTGATTGGCGGCTGAGACAGTTCAATTTCCGGGAACTGCTTCATGCCTTCTGCCAGAATGACTCTCAGGCGGCTGTTTGCGGCAACCCCGCCGGCAGTGATGACCATCGCTGGATGGAGATCCTGAACAGCCTGCAGCGTCTTGCCGACCATGGACTGCAGAGCAGTCTCCTGGAAAGCATAGGCAACATCTTCCTTGATAATCGGTCTGCCTGCTCTTTCTTCTCTGGCAATCAGCTGGCTGACAGCTGTCTTCAGACCTGAGAAGGAGAAGTCATACTTTCCGTCGACCTTTGGTGTCGGCAGTGTATAATGCGGTTTTCCTTCCTTGGCCATCTTATCAATGACAGGTCCGCCAGGATATCCTGTACCCAGGACTCTGGATACCTTATCGTATGCTTCACCGATGGCATCATCTCTGGTTGTGCCCAAGACTTTGAAGTCCCAGTCATTTTCCATCCAGACCAGCTGTGAATGTCCGCCGGAGATGACCAATGCCAGCAATGGGAACTTCAGATCATGGTCAAGCGCAAAGCGGTTGGCATAAATATGTCCGGTCATGTGGTTGATTGGCACCAGCGGCTTGTGAAATTCCCAGGCCAGCGTCTTGGCTGCCTGAACACCGACATGCAGTGAGCCAATCAGACCAGGTCCCTGCGTAAAAGCAACGGCATCGATGTCATCCATCGTGACACCGCTTCTGGTAATGGCTTCTGTTACAACAGTGGAAATATTCTCAACATGGATGCGGCTGGCAACTTCCGGTACAACGCCGCCGTATTGTGTATGTACGTTGATCTGACTTGATACAACGGAAGAGAGGATATCCTTTCCGTCCTTAATTACCGCGCATGCTGTTTCATCACAGCTCGACTCAAGCGCCAGTATCATTGTCATATTCTAGACCTCCTAATGGTTTGACCATGAGATAGGCATCTTCCCCATCATCATAGTAATTCTTTCTTTTATTCACGGTGATAAAGCCGTTCTTTTCATAAACCTGAATGGCACGGTCATTGGAGACCCTTACCTCAAGCGTCAGGTTCTCACAGCCATTCTTGATTCCCTGCTGAATACAGTGCCTCAGCAGTGCATCTCCATAGCCTTTTCCCTGATATTTCTTACTGACAGCGATATTAGCAATCTGTGCCTGCTCATATGTGATCCAAAGATCCGCAAAGCCGGCAGGTACGCCATCTGCTTCATAAATATAAATTGTTGAGAAAGGATTCTCAGTGAACTCATAGATGAATTCACTTTCCGGCCATGGGGAAGACGGAAACAGTTCCTTTTCCATTTCCACCAGCAGCGGAATGTCTTTTTCCTCACTGATGCGGATCATGCTTTCTTGACAAGGTAGGATTCACTTGGCTTCAGATACTCCGGAACGACCAGATGAACATTCTCTGCCTTTTTCCATTCCTTCTGCAGAGCCGCAAAGTTCTCAACAATATCAGGCCAGACATTTTCGCGTCCAACCAGGGCACCGTCTCCGATGACCTTTTCATTTTCATCAATCTCCAGATCAGCAATCTCAACTGCTTCCAGTTCTCCGACAGCCTTTCCGTTTTCATACGTGCATGTATAAACACGATTTCCGCGTGCATCTGTTACGACCCGGCACTTCTCCATGCCAGCATACAGCTGCAGGGTGCCGATTGTATAAAGAGGAAGCTCTCTCATCGCGCAGAACACTTTAGCAACTGTCATCGCAATGCGGACACCTGTATAGGAACCCGGACCTTCTGAAATAACAATCTGATCGATGTCCTCCGGCTGCAGCTTTACTCCATCCATCATCTTGATCAGCTTCGGGAACAGTTCTTCCGACTGCTTTTTCCAGCAGGCTTCCTGGACCTTGGCAATCACTTTATCATCCTTGATCAATCCAACGACAAGCCACGTATGACTTGTATCCATACATAATGTGATCATATCAATTCCTCCAATAGATCTTCATATTGTTTTCCATGAGCTGTGAAGACAAACTCTCTGGAGTTCTCTTCCAGCAGCTTGATGGAGATGCGCATGTATTCATCCGGGATCAGCTTCGGTACAAACTGCGACCATTCGATAACTGTCAGTCCGTCGTCATAGAAATATTCTTCAAAGCCAAGGTCTTGATCAATTCCTTCTAAACGGTATGCATCAATATGATACAGAGGCATTCTGCCGTGATAGATCTTCTGAATGGTAAAGGTAGGACTGGTGACATTCTTCTTTATATCAAGTCCCTTAGCAATGCCCTGGGTCAGCGTTGTCTTGCCGGCACCGAGGTCTCCATCAAGTAAAAAAACCATATTTTCACTGGCGTTTCTGCCAAGCTTTTCTCCCAGCAGATGTGTTTCTACTAAGTTGTTTGTCTGTGTTTTGAATTCTCTCATAATATTCTGCCTCACGCTTGGATATTATACTCCGAATATGCATGTAAAGCTCACGAAATGCGCTTAATTCGGCATTTTTCATCTGTCTCTATTACATGCATTTTGAAACAAATAAAAAAGAGAAGATTGCTCTTCTCTTGATGACCTGGCAGCGAGCTTGATTCACCTTTCGGCTATTTTTGCCGCGGGAGTGCTTGACTTCTGTGTTCGGGATGGGAACAGGTATGACCACTCCGCTATGACCACCAGATATTCAGTGAAATTTACATTCCCTGAAAACTGAATAACAATCTTTGACTCAATAGATAAATTTCCTTAGTCTTTCTTACTTCGCTGGACGTAGTTCTCTCGTGTGAATAAACCTTCGACCTATTAGTATCAGTCAACTCAATGCCTCACGGCACTTACATCCCTGACCTATCAACCTCATCGTCTTTAAGGGGTCTTATTCAATTGAATTGATGGGGAATCTCATCTTGAAGTCGGTTTCACGCTTAGATGCCTTCAGCGCTTATCCGATCCGTTCTCAGCTATCCAGCTGTGCCACTGGCGTGACAACTGGTGCACCGTAGGAACGTCCACCCTGGTCCTCTCGTACTAGGGGCAGCTCTTCTCAAATTCCCAACGCCCACAACAGATAGGGACCGAACTGTCTCACGACGTTCTGAACCCAGCTCGCGTACCGCTTTAATGGGCGGACAGCCCAACCCTTGGAAGCGAATTCACCTCCAGGATGCGATGAGCCGACATCGAGGTGCCAAACCTCGCCGTCGATGTGAACTCTTGGGCGAGATCAGCCTGTTATCCCCAGGGTAGCTTTTATCCGTTAAGCGACGGCCATTCCATACTGCACCGCCGGATCACTAACGCCGACTTTCGTCCCTGCTCGACTTGTATGTCTCGCAGTCAAGCACTCTTCTGCGTTTACGCTCGATGAATGATTTCCAACCATTCTGAGAGTACCTTTGCGCGCCTCCGTTACTCTTTGGGAGGCGACCGCCCCAGTCAAACTGCCCATCTGCCACGGTCCTCTGACCGGATCACGGTCATGAGTTAGAATTTCAGTTAAATAAGAGTGGTATCCCAACAGTGGCTCCGCTGATACCGAAGTACCAGCCTCAAAGCCTCCCACCTATCCTGTGCATATTTAACCGAAACTCAATAGCAGACTACAGTAAAGCTCCATGGGGTCTTTCCGTCTAGTTGCGGGTAACCTGCATCTTCACAGGTACTAAGATTTCACCGAGTCTGCTGCAGAGACAGTGCCCAAATCATTACACCTTTCGTGCGGGTCAGAACTTACCTGACAAGGAATTTCGCTACCTTAGGACCGTTATAGTTACGGCCGCCGTTCACTGGGGCTTCAGTTCAATGCTTCGGCTTGCGCCTGACAAATCCCCTTGACCTTCCAGCACCGGGCAGGTGTCACCCCCTATACTTCGCCTTGCGGCTTAGCAGAGAGCTATGTTTTAGTTAAACAGTTGCTAGGGCCTATTTACTGCGGCTCTTTCGAGCACCCCTTATAGCTAACGTACGGGGTCAATTTGCCGAGTTCCTTTGCAACAGTTCTCTCGCTCACCTCAGGACATTTATCCTTGACCACCTGTGTCGGTTTTGGTACGGGCCGCTATATAATTAACGCTAGAAGCTTTTCTTGAGACCTGGTATCTACCTCTTCGCTACTTGATCGCTCGTTCGCTCGAGTCAGCGCTCTGACGTCCGTGGCGGATTTGCCTGCCACTGTCTCCTCGCTGCCTTGCCCAATCCATTAAGGGCTCGGTATAACCTTGTCTGTCACTCCATCACTTATATCGCGGGTGCAGGAATATAAACCTGCTGGTCATCGACTACGCTCTTCAGCCTCGCCTTAGATCCCGACTTACCCAGGGAGGACGAACCTTCCCCTGGAAACCTTGGTCAATCGGTGTGTAAGATTCTCACTTACATTTCGCTACTCACACCGGCATTCTCACTTCCTGACGCTCCACCACTCCTTACGGTATGGCTTCAATGCTGACAGGAACGCTCCCCTACCACTTATACATTACTGCACAAATCCATAGATTCGGTACTACGCTTTAGCCCCGGTTAATTTTCGGCGCAGAGATACTCGACTAGTGAGCTGTTACGCACTCTTTGAAGGATGGCTGCTTCTGAGCCAACCTCCTAGCTGTTTGCGCGTCTCCACATCCTTTTCCACTTAGCGTAGATTCTGGGACCTTATCTGATGATCTGGGCTGTTTCCCTTTTGACCATGGACCTTATCACCCACAGTCTGACTGCTGAATATTTACACCTGGCATTCGGAGTTTGATATCAATTGGTATGGCTAGATGCCACCCGCGTGATTTCAGTGCTCTACCTCCAAGGTAATCCGTTCAACGCTAGCCCTAAAGCTATTTCGGGGAGAACCAGCTATCGCCGTGTTCGATTGGAATTTCTCCGCTAATCACAATTCATCCGCCAACTTTTCAACGGGGGTCGGTTCGGTCCTCCAACTGGAATCACCCAGTCTTCAACCTGATCATGACTAGATCACAACGGCTTCGGGTCTATCCCTGCATACTGCTCGCCCTGTTCAGACTCGCTTTCGCTGCGGCTCCGCATTGTCTGCTTAACCTCGCATGCAAGGATAACTCGCCGGTTCATTCTACAAAAGGCACGCCATCACACTTTAATGTGCTCTGACTTTTTGTAAGCATATGGTTTCAGGATCTATTTCACTCCGCTCCCGCGGTTCTTTTCATCTTTCCCTCATGGTACTGGTTCACTATCGGTCATATAGGAGTATTTAGCCTTACCGGATGGTCCCGGTGGATTCCAACAGGGTTTCTCGTGCCCCGTTGTACTCAGGATGCCGCTAGGCTCCATCGTGGTTTCGTCTACAGGGCTTGCACCTCCTGCGGCTGAGCTTTCAATCTCATTCGACTACCATTTTGGATACCATATCGCGGTCCTACGACCCCAGCTCGAAAGCTGGTTTAGGCTCTTCCCGTTTCGCTCGCCACTACTCCGGGAATCATTGTTTTATTTTCTCTTCCTCCAGGTACTAAGATGTTTCAATTCCCTGGGTTGACTTCTCACTAGTTATGTATTCGCTAGAGGATGGTCAGGCTTTTCAACCTGGCCGGGTTGCCCCATTCGGACACCCGCGGATCGTTGATCGTGTACATCTCCCCGCGGCGTTTCGCCGTTTTCTGCGTCCTTCTTCTTCTCTATATGCCAAGACATTCACCATACGCTCTTGTTCATTTAATCACTTTATACTTGAGAACTGTTAACTATTTTCAGTAAATATGCATTTTACATGCAAACTTATATTTTTTAGTTAATCTTTTGTTATCACAACTTTTCAGAAAGACCTTTCTCGATAATATCTTAATCTCATAATTTATCTGTTATGTCTTTCTTGTTATTCAGTTTTCAAAGAACGTCTGCTGCTGAGTTCGCCTCTTGAGGCTCCCTCAAAACTGAACAGGATCTAAACTAGACTTTGACACGCGTCTTTTGGTCGAACGTGTTCTGTACATCTTTCTCCTTAGAAAGGAGGTGATCCATCCCCACGTTCTCGTAGGGATACCTTGTTACGACTTGACCCCAATCACTAGTCCTACCTTCGACGGCTCCTTCCTTGCGGTTAGGCCACCGGCTTCGGGTATTACCAGCTCTCATGGTATGACGGGCGGTGTGTACAAGGCCCGAGAACGTATTCACCGCGGCATGCTGATCCGCGATTACTAGCGATTCCAGCTTCATGAAGTCGAGTTGCAGACTTCAATCCGAACTGAGACTATCTTTCAGTGATCCGCTTCATGTTGCCATGTTGCTTCACGTTGTAATAGCCATTGTAGTACGTGTGTAGCCCAGGCCATAAGGGGCATGATGATTTGACGTCATCCCCACCTTCCTCCGGTTTATCACCGGCAGTCCCTTCAGAGTCCCCAACTGAATGCTGGTAACTGAAGGCAAGGGTTGCGCTCGTTGCGGGACTTAACCCAACATCTCACGACACGAGCTGACGACAACCATGCACCACCTGTCTCCTCGATAACCTCTGCTATGTCTCCATAGTTTTGCGAGGGATGTCAAGGCCTGGTAAGGTTCTTCGCGTTGCGTCGAATTAAACCACATACTCCACCGCTTGTGCGGGCCCCCGTCAATTCCTTTATGTTTCACACTTGCGTGCATACTCCACAGGCGGAATACTTATCGTGTTAACTGCGGCACCGAGTTGCCCCGATACCTAGTATTCATCGTTTACAGCGTGGACTACTAGGGTATCTAATCCTATTTGCTCCCCACGCTTTCGTGCATCAGCGTCAGTCTCTGTCTAGGTAGCCGCCTTCGCCACCGGTGTTCCTCCATATATCTACGCATTTTACCGCTACACATGGAATTCCACTACCCTCTCCAGTACTCTAGCTTGCCAGTATCTAAGGCTTTATGGGGTTGAGCCCCACGCTTTCACCTTAAACTTAACAAGCCGCCTACGCACCCTTTACGCCCAATAATTCCGGATAACGCTCGCTACCTACGTATTACCGCGGCTGCTGGCACGTAGTTAGCCGTAGCTTTCTGATAAGGTACCGTCACTCCTCGATCCTATCGAGGACATTCTTCCCTTATAACAGAGCTTTACAATCCGAAGACTTTCATCACTCACGCGGCGTTGCTCGGTCAGGGTTGCCCCCATTGCCGAAAATTCCCTACTGCTGCCTCCCGTAGGAGTCTGGGCCGTGTCTCAGTCCCAATGTGGCCGTTCAGCCTCTCAGCCCGGCTATGCATCATCGTCTTGGTAGGCCGTTACCTTACCAACTAACTAATGCACCATAAGCCCATCTACTAGTGTTTCTCACCTTTAATAATAAGATCATGTGGTCCTATTACCTATCCGGTCTTAGTCCCCGTTTCCAGAGATTATCCCAGTCTTTGTAGGCAGGTTGCTTATGTATTACTCACCCGTTCGCCTCTCCTTCCACCTAGCAAGCTAGGTTTCCAGCGATCGACTTGCATGTATTAGGCACGCCGCCAGCGTTTATCCTGAGCCAGGATCAAACTCTTCATTTGATTGACTCGTTTACTCAAGCTTATTGCTCGAGATTTCTTAACATAAAATGTTGACGTTCGTTTGTTAATGTGTGTCTATTCTTGTCTAATTCCTGTTCAGTTTTCAAAGAGCTTCGC
>Ga0183101_1000361_pt1 | contig 74818 bp, 56 predicted proteins | sample Biomet3_FD_127790 | JGI IMG/M metagenome (GOLD analysis project Ga0183101, IMG submission 127790) | Microbial communities from bioreactor (seeded with sewage sludge) at LBNL, California, USA - Biofuel metagenome 3 | ecosystem: Engineered > Bioreactor > Anaerobic > Unclassified ... | reverse complement strand
AAATATATATTTATTATTAAAATGATAATTAAAACAGTGTAAAATTATTAATATAGCAATATGTAAATTTGATTTTGAATAAAATCCATTAAACGTATTCACGTTGAAATATCAACATCTAAATGCGCAATCATTATCTTAGTAATTCAATATTATTAATTTATTATTAGGTTATGAAAATAACATTAGTTAAAATAAAAAAATAGGAACCTATATCTTAAATTTAGATATAGGTTCCTATTTTTTTAAAAATCTATAATGTAGAATAAATTGATTTAGTAATAATATATTACCTTAAAGGAAAAACTTATTATAGAATATATCTTCTTTAAGAAAGTATATTTAGAAAAGAATATATTTTATAAATAAATGATATATTTTAATTCTAAGGTGAAATGTAAAGGAGCAATAAATGTGGTGGGACAAATAGTTAAGGATATTAAAAATCTTGTATTTAGATTTCGTGATGATGAGGTCTTAGCATTAGCATCACAACTTGCATATAGTTTAATTTTTTCTTTCTTCCCATTTTTAATATTTCTTATGACTTTAGTTGGGTATAGTCCAATAAGTAGTGGAGAAGTTTTATCAGGATTAAACAGAATTTTACCATATGAGACTTTAGAACTTATTAAAAATACCATAATAGAGGTAGTTGAAACTAAAAATGGACACTTACTATCTTTAAGTTTAGTTATTACACTGTGGACATCGTCTGGAGGATTTAATGCTGTAATTAGGGGGCTTAACAAGGCGTATGATGAATCTGAGCATAGATCTATCTTTAAAGTACAACTAATGGCAATTTTATGTACTGTCGGTGTAGCACTTGTAATAATAATAACGATTTTACTTCTTGTATTCGGACAAATGTTAGGAAGGTTTTTAGCCATACGATTAGGTCTTTCTTACCAATTTCAAATTACATGGGATGTAGTTAGATATATTATCATATTATTATCTACAATATTTATATTTGCTGCATTATATCTCTACACACCTTGCAGAAGATTAACATGGCTTGAGGTTATACCTGGAGCTATCTTTTCAACAATAGGATTAATTGTAGTATCTATTGGATTTGCATTTTATGTAAATAATTTTGGGAATTACTCACGATTGTATGGAAGTATAGGAGCAGTTATAGTTCTTCTAACTTGGTTATTTTTATTAGCAATAATAATAATAATGGGAGGAGAGTTAAATGCTACTTTAGCATTTGATAGGGAAGGAAAAGAAAAACCCAAAGGAAGAAAATTCTAGACTTAATATACTTAGTATATTTTTTAAAATTTGAGTAAGAATATAAAATATGTGTTTGATAATTAATGTTCATACTTATTGGAAAAAAAGATAGTCTAGAAGGTGATATTTTGAGAAGTAAGGATTATATGAGAAAAGTTTATAAAAATTTTTCCGAATTTGTATCAGAATGCTCGAGTAGGGAATTGGAATATTTTATTTTTGATTCAAAATTCACAACTTCATTTAATCAAAGAATAAATGAATTAATGAATGAAATAGAAGCAAAGGGAAAGAAGAGTGTAGAGCTAGCAATAATATTTAATACAGAGGGAGAGATAGCATTAATTGATGGTTTTATTATAGGAAGTTATATTGGTAATAATTATATCAAACATATGGAAGAGTATTACAAAGAAGTTTCTTTAAATAATATAGTAAAACATGTTGTAAATGGCAGTCAAAAGTCTAAAAAAGACTTTTTAATACTTTCTTATACTATATTATATAACGCATTAAATAGCATATACTCTGATATAAAATGCAAGAAGGAAACACTAGAAAACTACATTAACTTATACAATTTAAAACATTGTCAACAAGATGATTGTTCCATAGTAGTAGCTAGTATTTTAATAATGGAAGATATTTGCAAATATATGAGTATAGAAGGGGGCATTTTGGCGGATTCTATTAGAGATATAGCTACAAAAAGAAATAGTCATGATGATTAGAATTTCGACAAACATACATATGTAAAAAGGTAGATAATTACATTAAAGTAATATGAAAGTTAATAGATATGGTATTACAGGCTTTTGGTGTCACATAAGAGGGATAAGTTATAATTAATTTTCACATAAAGTGACATATTTCTTTCATTTAATATGTTAAGATGTTTTTGAAGTTAATTATGGGGGGAAAAAATGATGGTGGTAGAAAATTTAGTTAGAACTGAAAGTGTAGAAAAGATAAAGTATAACTATTTCTACAGGCTATTAAAAAGTAAAATTTCTATTTCTTATGAGACAGATGCCGTAGAGGTACAGTCATATGGAATTGAAATTGAGAGACAGGACCTGCTAAATGGAGAATTGATAAATATAGAAAGAGATTGTGTGAAAAATATTAGTCCGGACAGAATTAAAGTACATAATTTATTAAAATTATTGTATGATCATGCAGTATCTCCAATACATTTAATTGATGTGCTTGGAGACTACATTGATGAATATATAATTGATTTTGATAGAAAAATAAGTTGTATGGCATAATAGCGTATAAGCAACGAATAGTTATACTAGAAGAGGAAAAAATCCTCTTTTTTTCTTTTGTATGTCAGTTTTGGCTTTGAAAAAATAAAAGTTTTGTCTTATTATATTAGATACGGGGGTGATATTCTTGATTTCAGGTGTTGGAGTAGACATAGTTGAAATTAGAAGAATTAGTGAAGCAATGAGCAAACATACTAACTTTATAGACAAGATGTTTAGTAAGAACGAGATTGAATATCTTAAAAGTAGGAATTTAAGACCAGAGTTTGTAGCAGGAAGATTTGCAGCAAAAGAGGCAATTTCAAAGGCTTTAGGAACGGGGTTTAGTGGCTTTGAGTTTAAAGATATTGAAATAGATAGAACTGCAGCGGGAAAACCCATTGTAGTTTTAAAGGGTAAAGCAAAGTTGATAGCCCACAAATATGGAAACTATAAGATTCATGTAAGTATATCACATGGTGTGGATAGTGCTATAGCATATGCAATAATGGAGGTTGATGAACTTGAGAATTGCAACTTCAGAAATAATGAGGAAAATAGATAGTTATTGTATAAATGAATTAAAAATACCTGGTATTATATTAATGGAAAATGCAGCTTTAAAGGTTATGAAAAATTTGGAATTAGATAAATACAATTCCTTTTGTATAGTATGTACTAAAGGAAATAATGGTGGAGATGGGTTTGCCGTGGCAAGGCATTTGCATATTTTAAATAAAAAGGTAAGTGTATTTTTATTAGGTGACAGAGATGGGATGAGTGCTGATTGTAAGGTGAATTACGACATACTCGAAGGAATAGGAGTTAATGTAAGTAAAGTTAGTAATATTGAAGATATTAATGATTTAAGAGATGCTATAGAGAAAAATCAGGTGACTATAGATGCTATATTTGGAACAGGACTTTCTAGAAATGTTGAGGGAGTATTTGATTTAGCTATATCTATAATAAACGAAAATAGTGAACATATCATATCTATTGATGTTCCTTCAGGATTTGATAGCAATACAGGTAAAATTCTGGGAAACTGTGTTAGGGCAAATAAAACAATATCATTCCAACTATATAAAAGAGGATTTTTAAATTATGATACAGATGGTTTAACAGGAAAGATAGTTGTAGAGGATATTGGGATTCCAGAGGTAGCGATAAATAAGTTTCACAATAGTGAATTTATGATGGATGAGTGTATGATAAGAAAAAATATGAAGATAAGAGGTAAATATTCATATAAAGGCAATTATGGAAGAGTGCTTATTGCAGCTGGTTCAGATGGATTTACCGGAGCAGCATACATATGTGTTCAGGGAGCAGTAAGGAGTGGAGCTGGGCTTGTAACTTTATGTTGTAGTGAAAAAAATCAAACGATATTAAGCTCTAAACTTGTGGAAGCAATGACTATGTCCTTTGATGAAAAAGATAAAATAAAAGAAATTATAGAACGAAGTAATTCTATTGCAATTGGTCCAGGAATGGGAAATAATGAATTAACTTATGAATTATTACAATATATCATTAATAATGCTACAAGACCTGTAGTTATAGATGCAGATGCTATTAATGTATTAAAAAATAGAGCAAGTATATTAAAAAATAAAAAGTGTGAAGTTATAATAACTCCTCATTTAGGGGAAATGGCACGAGTTACAGGACTTTCAATAGATTACATAAAACAAAATAGATTAGAAGTTTCTAAAAAATTTGCAAAGGACTATAATGTTATAGTTCTGCTTAAGGGTTACAATACTATAATTACTGATGGAGATACAACTGTAATTAATCCAACAGGAAATAGTGCAATGGCATCAGGCGGAATGGGTGATTGCCTTACCGGAATGATAGCATCCTTTATAGGTCAGGGGTATAAACCTATGAAGGCAGCCTATATAGCTGCATTTATACATGGATATTGCGGAGAAAAACTCTCGAAAGATATGTTCTGTGTAAATGCCAGTCATATATTAGAAAATCTTCCTTTCGTGATAAAAAATTTTACAGGTGAATTTATCACAGATTAAGCATATAAAGAGCCATAAGGGAATAGTATTAATAGTGAAATTGGTACTTCAGAAAATGCACTTTCAGGGGGAGTAATATGAAAAGAAAGTTATTAATACTATCTATTATGTCTTTGGTTATTTTTATTTTCCTATCAGGTTGCAATAAAAATGTAAAAGATACTGAAAAAGCCATTGACTACCTAAAAAATTTGGACAGCTATAGTTGTGATATAAATATGAAGATACAAAATGATAAACAAGTAATAAATTATAGTGGAAAACAGTTTTATGATAAAAAATATGGATACAGGTTTGAACTTGATAAGAATAGAATTCTAATATATAAGGAAAATAAGATATTTGTAAAGGACTTACAAAATGGATTAAGTTATGATACTGATAAGGATTTTGATAGTGTATTTAAGCTTTGCTTTATAGGGGAGTACATCGGTCTTATATACACCAATGAAAAAATTGAAAATTCATTTAAAAGCATAAATAATGAAGAATACCAAATTATACATTTAGACATTCCGGGTAACAATAAAAATATTAGTAGAGCTGATTTATATGTGAGTCTAAGAGATAACTTTCCAAAATACCTAATTATATATGATAATAAAGATAGAGAAAAAATTAATGTTGAATATAGTAATTTTAAATCTAATCCGGAATTACAAAAGGAATTATTCGACGTAAAATAGTTAAATGTAAATTTGGCAGGAGCTTTACTTTAAGTTCTGTGCCATTTTGTTTTGTGTGCAAAAATATATACTTTGACTAATGTAAGGTGTTATGTGTAAAAAAATTATACATATATAAGTATATTTCAGATTATTTGAAAATATTTCACTTTTAAAAGTAATTATAAAATTTTGATTTTATAATTGGTGTAAATATTATATAATTAATTTGGGGATTGATTATTAATAATTTAAAATATATATTATTTAAGATATGGGGGAATATATTATGTTTAAAAATTTTAGACCTGTATGGGCTGAAGTCAACTTGGACAATCTTATATACAATATTCAGCAAATTAGGTGTAAAGCCAAAAGCAAAGAAATAATTGGAGTTGTTAAAGCTGATGCTTATGGACATGGAGCCATAGAGGTAGCGCCTATACTTCTCGAGAATGGAGCTACAAGGTTAGCAGTAGCTGTAATAAATGAGGCCATTGAATTAAGAAATAACGGTATTCAATGTCCTATTATGATTTTAGGGATCACCCCTGAAACTTTAGCGGAGGATTTAATTAAATATAGTATAGAACCAACAGTATCTTCTTATGAACTTACTTGTAAATTATCTAAAATAGCACAGAGCAAAGATAAAAGCATTAAAATTCATATTGCAATAGATACTGGAATGGGAAGAATAGGATTTTTACCAAATGAAGAGAGTATTGAAGAAGTTTATAAGATAAGTAAGCTTCCTAACATAGAAATAGAAGGATTATTTTCTCACTTTTGTACAGCAGATGAAATTAACAAGGAATATTCACATATGCAATTTGAAAAATATAATTGGTTCTACAATAAATTAGCTGAAAGAAATATTAAAATAAATATGAGGGATATAGCCAATAGTGCAGCTATAATGGAATTACCTGATACACACTATGATGCAACAAGACCTGGTATAATACTTTATGGGTATTATCCTTCAAATGAAGTTGATAGAAATTTATTAAGTATAAAGCCTGTACTCACTTGGAAAGCTAATATAGTTCATATTAAGACCTTGGAAATAGATGAGTATATAGGATATGGAAGAAAATTCAAGACTGACAGAAAAAGTATAATAGCAACTTTACCTGTAGGATATGCTGATGGGTATAGTAGAATGCTCTCTGGTAAAGCTAAAGTAATAATTAATGGTAAGTTTGCTCCAGTAGTAGGGAATATATGTATGGACCAATGTATGATAGATATTACGGATATAGGAGATGTAAAGATTGGCGATGAAGTTATATTATTGGGTAGCGATGGAAATATAAAATTTGATGCAGAGGATATAGCATCTATACTAGGAACCATTAGTTATGAGGTCATCTGTATGATAAGTAAAAGAGTACCTAGAGTTTACACTGAAAATGGTGAAATAATTAAGATAAGAAATTACGTATAAGGTCAGCTAAGATTTAAGAGATTAGGGTAAAGGGGATACTATCCATACTCCTAATTGTTAAGTTAAAATGTCAAATTAATGTATATAAAGTTAATGCTTTGTACAATATACTAGTATATTGTGGCATAATTAAGAAAATAATATAAAATTCAGAAAAAGACAATTACTAAATTAGAGTATATGTGATAGAATATAGATAGTGTTTAATTAGGGTGTGGTTTAAACTATTAATGATTTAGCGAAATACATATTTAACTGAACGTTAAAACTAATATACATATAAGATAACAGTTATGTAATAATAAGAGGTTATATGTAAAAAATACAAGTAGAAAAATGATGAAATTACAGATAATTTCTTTGACATGGTAATAGGTTTATGGCTATAATTGTGTGTACATAACTTTTCGCTTAAGTTAATAGGAGGTATTAATTTTTATATGTCAAATTCAAAGAGATTAGTAGTAAACCTCTCAGAAACACTATACAATGAATTTAATAAGGCACTTAAAGAAGATTGCAAAAAAAGAAGTGAATTTATTAGGGAAGCTATCATATTATATATTAAAGAGAAAAAAAGATTAGATATTATAGAACAGATGGAAAAGGGATATAAAGAAATGGCTCAACTTAATCTTGAGTTTGCAGAAATGGGCTTTGCAAGTGACATGAAAGAATTTAAAGAATATGAAGCGAAGCTTTCGGAGAGTGATTTAGCTGATGACAACAGTAGTGAAAAGAGGAGATATATTTTATGCTGATTTAAGCCCAGTAGTGGGATCGGAGCAGGGCGGAATAAGACCGGTTATTATTATTCAAAATGATATCGGTAATAAATACAGTCCTACCGTAATTGTAGCAGCTATTACTTCTCAGATAAATAAGGCAAAACTCCCAACGCATGTAGAAATTTCCTCTGAGGATTATGGACTTAATAAGGATTCAGTAGTTTTGCTTGAGCAGATAAGAACTTTAGATAAAAGAAGATTGAAAGAAAAAATAGGTCATATGACAGATATAGATATGAGAAAAGTAGATGATGCACTTTTAATAAGTGTAGGATTACAGTAATTTTAAGTAAGGGTTTTTTAAAAACCCTTATTTTCTTATATATAAAAATAAATTTTTGTGATAAAATAACTAAGAGATTGTTTACAGTGTAAGTTTATTAGGAGGTTAAGATTGTGAAGAAAAATGTAGAAGAACTCAAGCAAATAGCTAAAGTTATAAGAAAAGACATCATAAAGATGTTAACTGAATCAGGTTCAGGTCATCCAGGTGGTTCTTTATCATCGGTTGAAATTTTAACAACTCTTTATTTTAACAAAATGAATGTGGAACCAGAAAAAGCTAGAGATTTAGATAGAGATAGATTCGTTCTTTCTAAAGGTCATGCTGCCCCAGTATTATATAGTACACTTGCAAGAAGAGGTTTTTTTGATGTAGAAGAATTAAAAAATCTTAGAAAATTAGGCTCAATTCTTCAAGGTCACCCTAATATGAATGAAGTACCTGGAGTAGATATGTCTACAGGTTCACTAGGTCAAGGAATATCAGCAGCAGTTGGTATGGCGTTAGCTGGTAAGCTAGATAAAAAAGATTATACAGTATATGCAGTACTTGGGGATGGAGAATTAGAAGAGGGTCAGGTTTGGGAAGCAGCTATGTCAGCTGCACACTATAAGTTAAATAATTTAATAGCATTTGTTGATTATAATGGTCTTCAAATAGATGGACCATGTGATGAAGTAATGTCATCAGCACCTATTACAGATAAGTTTGCGGCTTTCAGATGGAATGTAATAGAAGTAGATGGGCATAATTTTGAAGAATTAAACAATGCTATTGAAGCAGGAAAAGCTGAGAAGGATAAACCTACTATGATAGTTTGTAAAACTGTAAAAGGTAAGGGAGTATCCTTTATGGAAAATGAAGCAGGTTGGCATGGTAATGCACCAAGTAAAGAACAGTGCGAGAAGGCTTTGCATGAAATCGGGGGTGAAGAGTAATGGCTAATAAAATAGCAACAAGAGAAGCTTATGGAAAGGCGTTAGCAAAGTTAGGTCAGGAGAATGAAAAAGTAGTTGTATTTGACGCAGATTTATCTAAATCAACTAAAACTGCTGATTTTAAGAAAGTTTGTCCTGAAAGATTTATAAATATGGGAATAGCTGAAGCAAATATGATGACTGTAGCTGCAGGTATATCAACTTGTGATAAGATACCGTTTGTAAGTACTTTTGCTATGTTTGCTGCAGGAAGAGCTTTTGAACAAATAAGAAACTCTATATGTTACCCAAAATTAAATGTAAAAATTTGTGCAACTCATGCAGGAATCTCAGTTGGTGAAGACGGTGCTTCACATCAATCAGTTGAAGATATATCTCTAATGAGAAGTATACCTAATATGACAGTTATAAGCCCAAGTGATGCAGTAGAAACAGAAGCTGTAATTAAAGCAATAGCTGAATATAAAGGGCCTTGTTATGTAAGATTAGGAAGATTAGGTGTACCTGTTATCAATGACAATCCAGATTATAAATTTGAAATAGGTAAGGCTATAACTTTAAGAGAAGGAAAAGATGCAACTATTATAGCAACAGGCTTAATGGTAGATGCAGCTCTTGAAGCATATAATACCCTTTCAGAAGAAGGAATAAAAGTTAAAGTTATAAACATACATACAATTAAACCTATAGATACGGAAGCAATAGTAAAGGCTGCAAGGGAAACTGGTGTTGTAGTAACTGCTGAAGAACACAGTACTATTGGCGGATTAGGTTCTGCAGTGTGTGAAGTGTTAAGTGAAAATCAACCAACACCTGTTATAAGAGTAGGAATTAAGGATACTTTTGGTGAAAGTGGAAAACCGGCAGAACTCCTTAAAGCTTATGGTTTAACTGCAGATGATATTGTTAAGGCAGTTAAGAAGGGGCTTACAATAAAATAATTTGTTTTAATGCATATGGTGGTATAGATATTATACCACCATATTTTTTTACTAATATTAAAGTGGAAATAGGGCATACTTACCTTTAGTAGTGTTAAATCATTGTAAAAGAATGGTGGGAGTAAAGGTATTTATGAAGACTGTAAAGGAATATATTTTTATTACAATAGGGGTTTTACTGGTAGCGGTAAGTATAGAATTTTTTTTAGCGCCTAATAAAATAGCAGCAGGAGGAGTTACGGGAATAGCAATAATAGTAAATAGTTATATTCCAAAACTTCAAATAGGGTTATTAATATTAATTATGAATATTATACTATTTATTATTGGATTTATTGTCATAGGAAATAAATTTGGAGCCAAAACTATATATTCAAGTTTAATGTTATCTGCAATTCTTTGGATGATGGATAGAGTAGTAACTCCTAATATGACAATCACAACAGATCAATTATTGGCATCCATATTTGGTACACTTTTCGGTGGAATAGGATTGGGAATAGTATTTAACCAAAACGCATCTACTGGAGGTACAGATATTCTAGCTAAAATATTAAATAAGTTTATACATATAGATATAGGGAAATCTCTGCTTGCTGTAGATTTTATTGTAACGCTTTTCGCTGGCATTTCCTTTGGTGCTGAAGCAGGTATGTATGCTCTTTTAAGTGTTATAATAAATGGATTTGTAATAGATACGGTTATAGAAGGACTTAATATTTCAAGACAGATATTCGTAATTAGTGAAAAAAATGATTTAATAAGTAAGTTCATAATTGAGGATTTAGAAAAAGGGTGTACTATTCTTCATGGTAAGGGAGGATATAGTAAAGAAGATACATATATTCTTTACACAGTGCTAGGTAGAAAAGAATTTATAAAGTTAAAAGGATACATAAAAGAAGTAGATGTAAAAGCATTTATTTCTATTACTCATGCTCATGAGGTTTTAGGCGAAGGATTTAAGGATATTATAGAAGATAGTTAGTACATAATTTATTAATAATAATTTAATAAATTATATGGTAATTTTGCTAGAATAAATTTTTAATTTCATGTCTTATTATGTTATAATAAACAGGGTACTGTAAAAAACCTGGAAACTTATGTATATATAAGGAGAGATTTAGATGATACAATTTAAAAATGTAACGAAGGTATATAATAATAATATATTTGCTCTATCAAATATAAATGTGGATATAGACAAAGGAGAATTTGTTTTTTTAGTTGGGCCAAGTGGATCTGGTAAATCTACTTTTATAAAGATGTTATTAAAAGAAGTTCAACCTACGAATGGAAATATAATAGTAAATAATATGGATATAACAAATATTAAAAGAAAAGAAATACCCTATTATAGAAGAAATATAGGGGTAGTGTTCCAGGATTTCAGATTAATACCTACCTTAAATATATATGAAAATGTAGCTTTTGCTATGAGAGTTGTAGAAGCGCCACTAAGAGAAATAAAAAAGAAAGTTCCTGTAGTGCTTTCTTTAGTGGGACTAGCTAATAAGTACAAAGCTTTTCCACATGAATTGTCAGGCGGAGAACAACAACGGGTATCCTTAGCAAGGGCTATCGTAAATAATCCCTCTATACTGATAGCAGATGAACCAACAGGAAATTTAGATCCAGATACCGCAATGGATATAATGGATACATTAAATGATATCAATCGTGCTGGTACTACTATTGTTATGGCTACACATGCTAAAGATATAGTTGATGTAATGAAGAAAAGAGTTGTAGCTGTTGAAAAAGGTATTATAGTAAGAGATGAACAAAGGGGGACATACGGATATGAGGATTAGTACAGGTAAGTTTTTTATAATTGATGCGTTAAAAAGCTTCAAGAGAAATAAAACAGTAAGTATTGCATCAGCAGCAACTGTTGCAGCAACACTTTTTATTTTTGGGGTATTTGTACTTACTTTACTAAATTTTAATCAGGGTATATTAGAAGTTGAATCTAAGGTTGAGGCAAAAGTAATCTTAAAGGATAATATAACGATGACTCAACAAAGAGATTTGGAAAAGAAAATAAAAGCAGTAGATGGCGTAATAGATGTATCATACGAAAGCAAGTCTCAAGCAATGGAAAAGTTTAAAAATCAGCTTGGAGAACAAAATAAAAGCCTTGTGGAAGGTCTAGATAAAGATAACCCTATGCCTAACTCATATATTATAAAGGTACAAAAACCTGAAATGGTTTCTACTGTTGTTAACAGTATTAAAGGCTCTGAAGGTATAGAAAGTATTAAGGATGCCAGAGAAGTTATAGATAAGATTATGTCTATAACGAGGACTTTAAAATGGGTAGGAAGTGTTATATTCGTTATATTAATAGGTGTTTCATTGTTCTTAATAGGAAACACTATTAAAATTACAGTCTATTCAAGAAGAAGAGAAATTGGAATAATGAAATATATAGGTGCTACAGATTGGTTTATAAGATGGCCATTTATAATTGAGGGTATAATTATAGGAATTATAGGTGCAATATTTGCAGATATAGTACTATACTATGTATATAGGATTGCTTATGTTAAAGCTTCATCTGGATTAATTATAATGCAGTTAATTGATCCACAGTATGTCTTAACAAATATTTTAGGCTTATTTATAATCGCAGGTGCATTTATAGGTTCGTTAGGAAGTATCTTGTCTATAAGAAAATTTTTGGCAGTTTAGGATAATAAAGAGCATACAGTTTATGACTGTATGCTCTTTTACTAAATTTTATAAATAGTTTTGCAAATTTATTTTTTTTAATGTTATAATTATTTAAGATTTATATAAATACTATAAAGTAGAAGGTTAAAACAAAGAGGTGGAAGAATTGAATAATAAAAAGAAATGGATAATATGGACATTAGTAATTGTTCTAGTTACTAATACTCTAACTTTATTAGGAACTAGAACGTATATATCAAGAACATCTGATTTTGCAAAACTATTTGAAATAAGAGATGAATTACATAAATACTATGATGGCGCTATAAATGATGCAGATTTGGAAGAAGGGGCTATTAAAGGAATGACATCGGCACTTAACGACCCATACACTGTATTTATGAACAAGAAAGAGTATGAGCAATTTAATACACAAACAGAAGGAAACTATAGCGGAGTAGGACTTCAAGTTCAGGCTAAGGATGATAACATCGTAGTAGTAGATGTTTTTGAAGATTCACCATCCAAAAAAGCCGGGGTGCTTCCTAAAGATGTTATAGAGAAGGTGGAAGGAAAGGATGTAACAGGTAAAGAGCTTGAAAAAGCTGTATCCTTAATGAAAGGAAAAGAAGGTACAGAGGTTACTTTAACTTTATATAGAGAAAATAAGGGGAATTTTGATGTAAAGCTTAAAAGAGCTAAGATAAATTTAGTTACTATTAAGGGTGAAGTTTTAGATAATAATGTAGGATATATACAGGTTACAATGTTTGATGAAAATACAGCTAAAAACTTTGAAAATAAGATTAAAGAGCTTCAGGATAAGGGCATTAAATCATTAATAGTGGATTTAAGAGGTAATCCAGGTGGATTGCTTGATGAATGCGTAGATATGGTTTCAAACTTTGTTCCAAAGGATAAAGTGATAGTTTCAACAGTGGATAAATATAAAAATAAAAAGGAATATAAGTCAAAGGGAGGAATTGCTATAGGATTACCTCTTACAATACTTACAAATGAGGGAACTGCTAGTGCTTCAGAAATATTTTCTGGTGCTATAAGGGACTATAAAATTGGTACTTTAGTTGGCAAGAAAACTTTTGGTAAAGGCGTTGTTCAGACTATGTTAGACACAGGTGATGGAACTGCTCTAAAGGTTACCGTTTCAAAATATTATACTCCGAATGGTGAAAATATACATCATACAGGAATTAAACCTGACATAGAAGTTGAATATTCAGATGCGTTAAGACAGAAACCGTATGATAGAAATACAGACCCTCAATTTAGCAAAGCTTTAGAAATAGCAAAAAGCAAAATTAAATAATTAAAAGTTTATATTTTTTGATGTTAATATTTACTAAGCGTCAGATGGAATGAAATCCTATCTGGCGCGAGTTTCACTTTACGGAGAGGGGAAATCATTCTAATGAATATTTTAGTATATACTTTAAAATCTGTGGCCTTCGCGCTAACAGAACCTTACCTGGTTACGCTTTTAATTATATTGGCATTTATACTCTATAGAAAAAACAAAAAAACAACTATAATGCAAAAGATGATTCTTGGAGAGAGAATTAATTCACCATTTGAACTCACTATATCTCAAATTGTTATGGGGATATTTGCTGGGACTTTTGCAAGTATTATTATGTCATATTTAGGAGTAGTCTTCGATGAGAGTTCTGCAGTAGATTTAATATTTTTGGTGTCTATAGTATTTATGTTTTTCAATCCCAGATTTATTTGTTTTGCTTATTCAGGAGCAGCACTTGGAATTATTAGTATGATATTAAGTTTAATAGCAACTACTTTTAAGTTACCTAACTTAGATATTTTAAAGATTGATATAGTGGCTTTAATGACGATGGTTGCAATTTTACACTTTGTAGAAGGAATTCTAGTAATGATAGATGGGGGAACAGGATACATTCCGGTATTTACCAGTAGGGACGAAAAGATAATAGGTGGATTTGCACTACAAAGGTATTGGGCTTTTCCAATAGCAATATTTTTTATGCTGCATAACAACTCTGCAATAGGTTCTTCTTGGCAGGTCCCACTACCTAATTGGTGGCCATTAGTTAAAGGGTCTATGTCAATTGATATTTTAAAAGATGCAGTGGTAGCACTTGTACCCTTTTATGGAATGGTAGGTTACAATAGTGTAACTTTTACAAAGGATAGAAAGGAAAAGACCATGATTTCGGGGTCTTTAATAATAGTATATAGTTTAGCTTTATTTGGATTAGCTCAACTTTCAGTTTTAAATATATATCTTAAATTTTTAGTGCTTATATTTGCAGCAGCTGCCCATGAAGCTATCATAGCTCTTCAGAGATATTTAGAAATGAAGGGAACGCCTAAATATATAAGTGGCGATGAGGGAATAATGGTACTAGATGTTGCACCTAATTCTCCAGCTAACGAGATGGGAATTAGCAGTGGAGATATGTTAGTAGAAGTTAATAATGCAAAAATAGAAAATGAAGAGAGAATAGCGGAAGCTATAAGAGAATGTTCGAGTTTTATATGGTTTAAAGTAAAAAAAGTAACAGGCAAGTTTGAACAAGTAAGTTATAGTAAACTAAGTAATGATAAAAGATTGGGAATTGTTTTTGTGCCAAGAGGAGTTCCTAAAGACAGTATGGTAATAAAGCTTGATGAAACAAAATTTGGTGAGGTATTAGATAAAATAAAAAATAAAGATAAGGATGAATAAGGAATGGAAACTTTTAAAATACATTCTAAATTTAAGCCTACAGGAGATCAACCTACGGCTATAAATAGTGTAGTTAATGGTTTATTTAATGGAGATAAATTTCAAACCCTACTTGGGGTAACGGGATCTGGTAAAACTTTCACTATGGCAAACATTATTGAAAAAGCTCAGAAACCCACCCTTGTTCTAGCTCATAATAAAACTTTAGCTGCACAACTTTGTTCTGAGTTTAGGGAATTTTTCCCTGAAAACTGTGTTGAATATTTTGTTTCATATTATGATTACTATCAACCAGAAGCATACGTTGCTCAAACTGATACTTACATAGAAAAGGATGCTTCTATTAATGATGAAATAGATAAATTAAGACACTCAGCTACGTCTGCATTACTTGAAAGAAAGGATGTAATAGTAGTAGCATCAGTATCTTGTATATATGGTCTTGGTAATCCCGAAGAATATAAAAATCTTACTTTATCTTTAAGACAAGGTATGATTAAGGATAGGGATGAGATTTTAAAGAAGCTTATAGAAATACAATACGAACGAAATGAAATTAATTTCGTAAGAGGTACCTTTAGAGTAAGAGGCGATGTAGTAGATATATTTCCAGCTTCATCAACTAACAAAGGCATAAGAATAGAATTATTTGGAGATGAAATAGATAGAATAAGGGAATTTGATGTGCTAACTGGGGAAACAATAGGTATAAGAAAGCATGTATCTATATTCCCAGCATCTCACTTTGCTACATCAAAGGAAAGACTTGAGAAAGCTATAGGTAAGATAGAAGAAGAACTAGAGGTAAGACTGAAAGAACTTACAGCACAAGATAAACTTTTGGAAGCTCAGAGATTGAAGCAAAGGACAAACTTTGATATAGAGATGATGAGAGAAGTTGGATATTGTAGTGGTATTGAAAATTATTCAAGAATCCTTGATGGAAGAGATAAAGGGACAGCACCACAAACTCTTATAGATTATTTTCCAGATGATTATTTGCTTTTTATAGATGAAAGCCATGTGACTCTTCCACAGGTAAAGGCTATGTATGCAGGTGATAGATCAAGAAAAGAATCTTTAGTGGAGTATGGTTTTAGACTACCTTCAGCTTTTGATAATAGACCTTTAAAATTCCCAGAGTTTGAAGATAAGTTAAATAAGGTTCTATTTGTTAGTGCAACACCTGCTGACTATGAAATATCTCATTCCACAAATATAGCAGAACAAATAATAAGGCCAACAGGGTTGTTAGATCCAGAGATTATTGTTAAGCCTATAAAGGGTCAAATAGATGATTTATATTCTAGCATTAAGGAAACTATAAATAATGGATTTAGAATTCTTGTAACAACCCTTACTAAAAAAATGTCAGAGGATTTAACGGATTATTTAAAGGATATGAATATAAAAACTAATTATCTTCACTCTGGTATAGATACTATAGAAAGAATGAAGATAATAAGGGACTTAAGAAAAGGGAAATTCGATGTTTTAGTAGGTATAAATCTATTAAGGGAAGGATTGGATATTCCAGAAGTAGCCTTAGTTGCAATCCTTGATGCAGACAAGGAAGGCTTTTTAAGATCTGCAAGATCTTTAATACAAACCATAGGGAGAGCTGCAAGAAATTCCGAGAGTAAGGTTATAATGTATGCGGATAGGATAACTGATTCTATGAATAAGGCTATAACTGAAACAAATAGAAGAAGAAAAATACAGATAGAGCATAATGAGAAATATGGAATAACGCCGACAACTGTTAAAAAAGAAATTAGAGAAGTAATAGAGGCTACAAAAGTTGCAGAAGAAAAAGCAGAATACGGTAGTTTAGAAGAGGCTATAGAGGCTAATAATGAAAATATAGATGCACTTATAGAGAAGTATGAAAAAGAGATGAAACAGGCTGCTAAAGACTTACAGTTTGAACAAGCAGCACATTTGCGTGATATGATTTTTAAGCTTAAGAAACAGAAGAAAAAGTGATATTAGAAAAGTTAAGGGGTGGAAATAAAACAAATGAAAGATAGCATAATTATAAAAGGTGCTAAGGTTCATAACTTAAAAAATGTAGATTTAGAAATACCTAGAGATAAATTAGTTGTGTTTACTGGATTATCAGGCTCAGGAAAATCTTCACTAGCATTTGATACTTTATATGCGGAAGGACAAAGACGATATGTAGAATCCTTGTCTTCTTATGCAAGACAATTTTTAGGTCAAATGAATAAACCAGATGTAGAATATATAGAAGGTCTATCACCAGCTATTTCCATTGATCAGAAGACTACAAGCAGAAACCCCCGTTCTACCGTTGGTACGGTGACAGAAATATATGATTATATAAGACTTTTATATGCAAGAATAGGAACACCACATTGTCCTAAGTGTGGAAAGGAAATAACTCAACAAACAGTGGACCAAATGATAGATAAGATTTTATCTATGACAGAAAGAACGCGAATTCAAATACTTGCGCCGGTTATAAGAGGGAGAAAAGGTGAACATGTAAAGATATTAGAGAATATAAGAAAGAATGGATTCGTAAGAGCTAGAATTGATGGAGAAACTGTTGATTTAGAGGAAGAAGAAGTAAAGTTAGAAAAGAATATAAAGCATAATATTGAAGCTGTAGTGGATAGATTAATTGTAAAAGATGATATAAGAAGTAGGTTAGCAGATTCAATAGAAACTGCCCTTAGGCTCTCAGAAGGTCTAGTAATCGTAAACATAATAGATGAAGAAGATATACTATTTAGTGAAAAATTTGCATGTACTGATTGTGGAATAAGTATTGGTGAACTTGCTCCGAGAATGTTTTCTTTTAATTCGCCATTTGGAAAATGCGATAGGTGTGATGGATTAGGAACATTGATGGAGATAGACGAAGATTTAGTTATACCGGATAAAAGTAAGAGTATTTTAGATGGTGCTGTTATGACTTGGGGAGAAGGGAGTTTAAAGGAAGATTCCTGGACATTTAGTATATTAAAAGCACTTTCTAAGAAATATAAGTTTAAATTAGATACACCTATAGAAAAATTAAAACCTGAGGTTATAGAGATATTATTATATGGGTTAAGGGGAGATAAAATAAAGGTAAACTACACTAAAGAAAATCGAGTTATGGAATTTGATCACGCATTCGAGGGTATTATCAACAACTTAAAAAGAAGATATCTAGAATCCAATTCTGATTATATAAAAGGTGAAATAGAAAATTATATGAGCGATAATCCATGCCCTAAATGTAAAGGTGCAAGACTTAAAGCAGAGGCATTAGCGGTTATAGTTGGTGGGAAGAACGTTTCTGAGTTTTCAAGGATGTCTATAAAAGATGAACTTAAATTCTTAGATGAGCTTGAGTTATCAGAAAAAAATAAAATTATTAGTGATCAAATATTAAAAGAAATCAAAAGTAGGCTTAAGTTTTTAATAGATGTAGGACTGGATTACCTAAACTTAGCTAGGACTGCCGGAACACTATCTGGAGGAGAGTCCCAAAGAATTAGACTTGCTACACAAATAGGCTCTAGTTTAGTTGGGGTATTGTATATACTGGATGAACCAAGTATAGGACTCCACCAAAGAGATAACGAGAGACTTATTGCTACATTAAAACACTTAAGAGATTTAGGAAATACATTAGTTGTAGTAGAACATGATGAAGATACCATGAAAGAAGCAGATTTCATTGTAGATATTGGACCAGGTGCTGGAGAGCATGGTGGTGAGATAGTTGCAGCGGGATCTATTGAAGAAATAATTAAAAATGAAAAATCAATAACAGGTCAATATCTAAGTGGTAAGAAAAAAGTTGAAATTCCCTCGATTAGAAGAGAAGGAAATGGTAACTCCCTTATTGTAAAAGGTGCTAAGGAAAATAATCTTAAAAATATAGATGTTAGTTTTCCGTTGGGAACACTTATATGTGTTACAGGGGTTTCAGGCTCTGGTAAAAGCACTCTTGTAAATGAAATATTATTTAAGGGATTAAATAAAAAAATTAATAATTCAAAGGATAACCCTGGCTCACATAAAGACATTATGGGAATAGAGAATATAGACAAAATCATAAACATAGACCAAAGTCCTATAGGTAGGACACCTCGTTCTAATCCAGCAACTTATACTGGAGTATTTGATATTATAAGAGAAGTTTTTTCAAATACTTCAGAAGCAAAGATGAGAGGATATAAACCAGGTAGATTTAGCTTCAATGTTAAAGGTGGAAGATGTGAAGCTTGTTCAGGAGATGGAATAATAAAAATTGAAATGCAGTTTTTATCAGATGTATATGTTCCTTGTGAAGTTTGTAAAGGAAAAAGATATAATAGAGAAACACTTGAAGTAAAATATAAAGCTAAAAATATTGATGATGTTCTAAATATGACAGTAGAGGAAGCCTTGGTGTTCTTTGAAAATATACCCAGAATAAAAAGTAAACTTCAGACACTTTTTGATGTAGGACTTGGATACATTAGATTAGGCCAGCCTTCTACACAACTATCAGGAGGGGAAGCACAGAGAATTAAACTAGCATACGAGTTATCAAAGAGGAGTACAGGGAAGACATTATATATTCTGGATGAACCGACAACAGGTCTTCATATAGATGATGTAAATAGACTTATAAGTATACTTCAAAGAATTGCAGATACAGGAAATACGGTTGTGGTTATAGAACATAATTTAGATGTTATAAAATGTGGGGATTATATTATTGACCTTGGTCCTGAAGGTGGAGAAAAAGGAGGAACTATTTTATGCACTGGAAAACCAGAGGAAATAGTTCGAAATAAAAATTCTTATACAGGACAATACTTGAAAAAGATGTTATAATTTATATGAGACTAGCATAAATAAATTAAATATGCTAGTCTTTTAATACGTTTAGTATATATTTAAAATAAGGGATAATAAAAAAGTTTACAAGAAGGTGATTATATGGATCTGAGTAAGTTAAGTCTAATATTTAAAATTGTTATCATAGGTATAATTTATATGATAATCTTTTTAGCTTTAAGAATAATGTATAAAGATATGAAAAATGGAGGAAAAAGGCCTAGAAACAGTAATAGAAAGTCTTTTGGCCTTGAGATAGTGAGTGCAGGAAATAATTCTAACCTTAGAACCGGTGGGGTTATCCCAGTACGTGGCGAAATAAGTATAGGGAGAAAGAATGATAACTTACTTATATTGGACGACCCATATGCGTCTGGGTATCATGCAAGAGTATATATAAAAAATAATGATTGTATTTTAGAAGACTTAGGAAGTACAAATGGAACACTGTTAAATGGTGAAAATGTAAAGGGTAGACAATATTTAAGTGCAGGAGATGAAATCAGAATAGGAAGTACATCCTTTAAGGTAATAGGGTAAATATCTATGTATGCAAAGTTATGGAGTTTTTGCATACATAGGTTCAATAATTAATTGGTGGTGATTTTGATTGGATGCAAGTAGAGATGAGAAAAAACTTTTGCGATATACGTACCTTTTATGTCTGGTATGTTTTTTTAATTTAGCCATAATTAAGCAGCCTTTTGATAAAGGGGCAATGGTTATGTCTGTAGTTACATGTTTACTGGTTGGATATTCTTATTTTATAATTAGAAAATTTTTCAGTGATGGAGATAAGTACATATTTATTTTTTCTAGTATATTATCTGTTATAGGAATGGTAATGTTATATAGAATTAATATGGCAGTTTCAATAAAACAGATAATTTGGTTTGCTATAGGTGTAACAGGATTTATATTGATAGTTGTATTACTTCCTGACTTGAAAAGCTTTAGTAAACACAAGTATTTTTACTTGATAGTTACTATAGTATTTATGGGTATGGCTACTTTAATAGGTACAGAAATTAATGGTTCAAAGAACTGGATTGTAATAGGTAACTACAATTTTCAACCCTCAGAGTTTGGAAAGTTATTTTTTGTAGCTTATTTAGCATCTGAATTGAAAGACTATAAGAATTTTAAAGATTTAATAAGGCCAGCACTTATAGTTATGCTTTGCCTAGGATTTATGGTCCTTCAAAAGGATCTTGGTTCGGCATTGATATTCTTTGGTATATCTATAACTATGCTTTATATAGCTACATCAAAATTTAGGTATGTAGCCATATGTATTGGTTTATTTGCAGCGGGAGCCACAATAAGTTATAAATTATTTGATCACGTAAAGATTAGAGTTCTAATATGGAGCAATCCATGGCCATATGCAAATGGAAAGAGTTATCAAGTGGTGCAATCCATGTTTTCTATAGCATCAGGAGGACTTACAGGGTCAGGTCTAGGACTTGGGCATCCAGAGTACGTTCCAGTTAATACAACGGATTTTATTTTTGCTGCCTTATGTGAGGAACTTGGAATACTTATTGGATTTGGTATAATAATACTATACTTTTTGCTATTTTATAGGTGCATGAGAGCTGCTGTATATGGAGAGGATGAATTTTCAAGACTATTGGTGGTAGGATATAGCGCAATGATAGCAGCACAAGTATTAGTTATAGTAGGTGGAGTTATGAATGCTATTCCTCTTACAGGGATAACACTCCCACTAGTGAGCTATGGAGGCAGTTCTATGCTTATAACTTTCTTTTCATTAGGTATAATTCAAAAGATATCAGAAGAGGGTAGATAGATATGAATGATATATCAAATAATATAAAAAAAGTTCTTATGGTTTTTTTAATATTTTTTATAGGGATAATATCCTATATAACTTATTTTGAAATAATTGTAGGACCTAAAATAGTTAATAATGCTTATAATAGAAGATTGTGGGTTAAAAGAAATGAAGTGCTAAGAGGAACTATCTATGATAGAAATGGAAATCCACTAACTAAAAGCGAAAGAATAGATCAAGAAACTCAGAAGAGAGAATATACTGGTGGAGAAATTTTTGCTCATGTATTGGGTTATGTAGATATAAAGTATGGCATTACAGGACTAGAAAGAAAATATGATGAACAACTTATGGCTACAAACATTCAGGATAACATTAAAAATCTCATCAAAAATAAAGGAAAAAATGAAGAGAAAGTAGGAAACAGTTTAAAAACAACATTAGATCTTGATGTTCAGAGAAAAGCTTATGACCTATTAGGAGATAATAGGGGAGCAGTAGTTGCATTAGATCCTAAGACAGGAGAGATATTAGCTATGGTTTCCAAACCATCTTTTAACCCTAATAATTTACAGGAAATTTGGAAATCCATTAATGAAAATAAAGAAAGACCTTTAATAAATAGAGCATCAGCAGGGTTATATCCTCCAGGATCAACATTTAAAACAGTAACTGCTATAAGTGCCTTAGAAAATATGCCATCAGTGAAAAATAGAAGCTTTGATGATAATGGTAGTTTATATATAAGTAATGACTATTCTCTTCATAATTTTGCGGGAGAAGTGCTTGGAAATTTAAGTTTTCAACAAGCCTATACACATTCAAGTAATGTGGTGTTCGGAACGTTGGGTCTAGAGCTTGGAAATGATAAACTAAAGGCAACAGCTGAAAAGTTCTTTTTCAATAAGGAAATTCCAGCGGATGGAATTCCCGTAGAACCAAGTAAGTTCCCTGTATTAAAGAAATATGAAAAAGGAAGTATTGCTCAAAGTGCTATAGGTCAAAGTGCTGATCTTGCAAGTCCGTTGCAGATGGCAGAGGTTACAAGTACTATAGCAAATGATGGAGTTATGATGAAACCTCATTTAGTAAATGAGATTTTAACCAGTAAGGGTCAGTCTATAAAGAGTATAGAGCCAGAATCTTTAGGTCAAATTATTTCAGCAGATACTGCAAAAACTATGAAGGATTTTATGAGATCCGTTGTTAATGAAGGAACAGGTGTTAATGCCTCTATTGAAGGCGTTGAAGTTTGTGGTAAAACAGGAACTGCAGATCATCAAGCTGAAGGAAAAGATGCACCACCTCATTCTTGGTTTATAGGATTTGCTCCTTATGATAATCCTCAAGTTGCAGTGGCTGTAATTGTGGAAGATGGGGGACAGGGTGGTAAGGCTGCGGCAATAATAGCATCTGAGGTAATGAGAGTAGCGTTGAAGAAGTAGAAAGTAGGGTTGATTCAAGATATATTTCTAAATTCATCAGATGTTATTGATAGTCAGATTGTAAATCTATAGAAAATGAGATTTAAGTTATATTTTAAAATACTAATTTGTAAGAATAAAGCTACACATCATGTAATTAAATGTGAAGCTTTATTTTTTTGTATATTTTAAGGTTTTCCCGGGAAATTTTGTTGTAAAAAGCAAAACTATTAAACTATTAAGTGATATAATTATTTAATATATTATATTACTTATAGTTTGTATAAGTGATAATATGTTTAAATCTAAAAAATAGATGGTGAAAAAAGGAGAAAGTATGAAAGGTAAAACTCATGCTGGGGTTGGAATATTTACATTTTTATCGCTTTATAATAGTTTACCAGGAAAATTTAATTATATTGGCATGATTATAGTAATTTTAGCGTCAATATTACCAGATATTGATCATCCTAAAAGCATTATAAATAAATATATACTTCCTTTTAAAAATAAAGCTACTAAGGTTACCTTATATATGTGCGTAGGCATAATAATTTTATGGTATGACTATTTATATGCTAAAGAACCTATTTTAAAGGCATTAGCAGTATCTTTTATAATAATAGCTATATCGTCCCATAGAAATGGACTAACGCATAGTCTTTCAGGAATGATTATATTTTCTTTTATTGCTGGATACATAGGTAATATGTACAATATACATTATTTAATATATTATTTTATGATAGGATATGGGATGCATCTATTGTGTGATATGGCAACTAATAGAGGAATACCGCTCTTTTATCCTTTTAAAAATAAAAAGGTTAAGTTGCCTATTACTTATAAGACTAATTCTAAAATTGGTGATACTATAGAAGAATTACTTATGATAGGCGGTCTTTTATTTGCAATATATAAGCTTCCAATAATCTTTTATAAATAAATTTTAGGAGTGATTTTGTGTTTGATTTTGAGTATCAGCTAAAGGTTTTACCTGACAAACCAGGTGTATACTTAATGAAAAATGCTTTAGGTGAAATAATATATGTAGGAAAAGCTAAGGTGTTAAAGAATAGAGTAAGGCAGTATTTTCAAAATTCAAAAAATCATTCAGAAAAAGTAAAGGCAATGGTAAAGCATATTGCTGAATTTGAATATATAGTTACAGATTCTGAAATGGAAGCGTTAATATTAGAATGCAATTTAATAAAAAAGTATAGACCAAGATATAATATATTACTAAAAGATGACAAACACTACCCTTTTATAAAGGTAACTACTAATGAAGATTATCCTAGAATATTTGTAACTAGAATTTTAGCAAAAGATGGAGCTAAATATTTTGGGCCATATACAGATGTGAACGCTATATATGAAACCATAGAACTTATAAAAAGTATATTTCCTATTAGAACATGTAAAAGATTTATAAAAGAAAAGGAAGAAAAGATAAGACCTTGTCTAAATCATCATATAGGACTATGTAACGCACCTTGTAGTGGCTATATAAGTAAAGATGAGTACGGAAAGATAGTTAAAGATGTAACTGATTTGCTTTCAGGAAAAGATAAAAATATAATAAAGAATTTAAAAGAACAAATGGAGGAATTCGCACAAAGTTTAGAATTTGAAAAGGCGGCAGCTTTGAGGGATAAGATTGTAGCATTGCAAAAAGTTAATGAAAAGCAAAAAATAATAACGGGAAATTTTGAAGATGAGGACTTCATAAACACATATAGTGATGAAAAAGACAGTTGTATTCAGGTGTTCTTTTTGAGAGGTGGGAAGATAACTGGAAGAGAACATTTTACTATAGAAAATACAGAAGATACGAATAAAAAAGAAATAATAGCAAATTTTATAAAAGAATTTTATGGAGGTACTGCATATATACCTAAGACTATATATGTTCCAGATACTGAGGATATTAATCTTCTAGAACAATGGCTTGGAATGAAACGTGGTTCAAAAGTAATGATTAAAATACCACAAAAAGGTGAGAAGAAGGAAACTTTAAATCTTGTAGAAAAGAATGCTAAAATGACATTAGAACATTTTAAATTGAAATTTATCCAAGATAAAAAAAATTATAAGTCATCTTTACAAGAACTTTGTAATATACTTAATTTAGATGACATTCTTCATAGAATAGAAGCATATGATATATCCAATATTCAGGGGGTGGATTCTGTAGGAACTATGGTGGTTTTTGAAGATGGAAGAGCTAAAAATAGTGATTATAGAAGATTTAAAATAAGCACAGTAAAAGGTGTTAATGACTATGATAGTATGAGGGAAATCTTAACTAGAAGATTTCAGCATGGTCTTGATGAATTAAAAGGTATACAGGAAAAAAAAATAGAGTTAAGTGCAGGAAAGTTCTCTGTTTTTCCTGATTTGATTCTTATGGATGGAGGAAAAGGGCAAGTCAATGTTGCACTTGAAGTACTAAAAAAGTTTGATATAGATATACCAGTTTGTGGTATGGTTAAGGATGATAAACATAATACAAGGGGATTAATATACAACAATGAGGAACTTTTCATAAATATAAGCTCTGATGTTATGCGCTTAATTACAAGGATACAGGATGAAGTTCATAGGTTCGCTATAACTTACCACAGGAGCTTAAGAAATAAAAGAGTGCTTCATTCAGTACTAGAGGATATACCTAACATTGGAGAAAAGAGAAGAAAGGAACTCTTAAAAAAATTTGGCAGTATAGAAAACATAGGAAATGCAGACTTAAAGGACCTTATTGATACACCGTCTATTGATAAGAAGGCAGCAGCAAGTATTTTAGAGTATTTTGGAAACAATAAAGATAAATAATTTTAGAATTTTAATTTTTACAAAAAGAAATAAGAGTGTTTATATATGTATTCGCTCTTAATAGGGAGGTTTTCACATGAAATATGTATTAGATACACATACACATACAATATCTAGCGGACACGGATATACAACTTGGCTTGAAAATATAAGAGAAGCGGCAAATATAGGAATAAAAGTTTTAGCAACTACAGACCATGGTCCTACTATGCCAGGTGGACCACATATATTTTATTTCAACAACTTAAGAGTGATGCCAAGAGAACTTTATGGAGTTTTACATCTTAAGGGGTGTGAGGCAAATATCATTGACTTTAAGGGAACACTGGATATACCAGAGGGAACTCAAACAAAACTAGATATAATTATAGCAAGTTTACATGATGTATGTATGAAACCAGGGAATAGAGATGAAAATACACAGGCCTTATTAAATGTAATGGATAATAAAAATGTTGACATCATAGGACATTCAGGCAATCCAGCATTTCCTATATGGGAAGAAGAGGTTATAAAAAAGGCGAAAGAAAAGGATATACTTATAGAAATAAACAATGGTTCATTTGGTTCTAGGATGGGAAGTGAAGAAAACTGTAATAAGATAGCGAATTTATGTAAAAGTTATGGAGTAAAGATTGTACTTGGTAGTGATGCACACACCTGTTTTCAAATAGGAAAATTTCCTAAAGCAGAAAAGATACTTAGTGATATAAATATACCAGATGAACTTATAATGAATACAGATAAAAATAAAATTATAAAATATCTAAAGAAGAAGGGAAAGTTAAACGATATAAATCTTGATTAAGAATTGTACATACATTATACTAGATATGATACATAATTTTAATTTCAAGGAGAATAGGCCATGAATAAATTTAAAGAGTTCAGTACAAAGTTGACTAAGATATTAGATTCAAAAGATATAGAAATAGATGAACCAATGAAAAACCATACCTCATTTAAAGTAGGGGGACCGGTAGATATCCTAGTGAATCCAGAAAACTATCAGCAAGTAGTAGATATAATAAGTTTATGTAAAGAAGATAATGTTCCATATTATATAATAGGTAATGGTACTAATTTACTAGTTAAAGATGGTGGAATAAGAGGTGTAGTAATTAAGTTATGTAAGCTTAATGAAATAACTTTAGAGAAAGATAAACTAATTGCTAAAAGCGGGGCATTACTAAAGGATGTATCAGGCATTGCATTAGAGCAAGGTCTAACAGGATTTGAATTTGCATGTGGTATTCCAGGAAGCATTGGTGGTGCAGTTGCCATGAATGCAGGAGCTTACAACGGAGAAATTTCTAATGTAGTAGAGAGTGCTAAGGTAATAGATAATGATGGAAAGATAAGAGTACTTAATAAAGATGAGTTGGAGCTTGGATATAGAACGAGTTCTATATTGAAGCATGGATATACAGTAATTGAAGTTACTTTTAGGTTCCAAAAGGGTGAACATGAAAAAATAAAAGGTAGAATAGAAGATTTAAGCAAAAGAAGAAGTGAGAAACAGCCACTTGAGTATCCTTCAGCAGGAAGCACTTTTAAAAGACCCGAAGGCTATTTTGCTGCAAAGCTTATAGAAGACAGTGGTTTAAAAGGGATGAAAGTTGGGGGTGCTGAGGTATCAGAAAAACACTCTGGGTTTATAGTAAACAAAGGTGACGCTACAGCAAAAGATATTTTAGATTTGATAAAACTTGTGCAAAAAACAGTAAAAGATAAATTTAATGTAGAGTTGTTCACAGAAGTTAGAGTTATGGGTGAAGATTAGATAATTTTTGTAATAGAATAATAAGATTGGATGGAGAATTTAACACTTAAATTGTGTTGAATTCTCCATTTTATCTTGTATTCCTTCTTATAAATTGTTGTGTTATAATTATGAAGTGGAAACTTGAATTAGATGGGGTTTAAAACTCCACCTGATTCTTAGTTGAACGAATCCAGGGACGTAGCCGCTCTTTACTCCCATTTTGAAGAAGATGGGAGTATTAGAGCGGGTAGTCATCGGATAAAAGTAAATTTATATAAAGATTTGATGAAAGATTTTTAGTAAATAGCTAATAATATAAATTATTAACTACTAATAGGAGGGTTGACTATGAGATTTGTTATAGTAACAGGTCTGTCCGGTGCAGGAAAAACTCAGGCTATAAGAAACCTAGAGGACTTAGGATATTTTTGTGTGGATAACCTTCCGACCACATTAATACCTAAATTTGCAGAAGCTTGTTATAACACTGATGGCAGAATAGATAAAATTGCCTTGGTGATAGATATAAGGGGCGGAAAGTTTTTTGATGACTTATTTGAGAGTCTAAAACACTTGAAAAAAGAAGGATATAAATATGAAATTTTATTTCTTGAGGCTTCTGATGAAGTGTTAATAAAAAGATTTAAAGAGTCTAGAAGGAAACATCCTTTAGCTCCAGATGGAAGATTGTTAAATGGAATATTGATGGAAAGAAATAGATTGAGGGAAGTAAAAGATAGAGCTGATAATATAATAGATACATCAAAACTTGCCACTAGGGAACTAAGAGAAGAAATAGCTAAAATATACTCAGAGGAAGGGCAAGTAGAGACTCAGCTAATTATAACAATACTTTCCTTTGGATTTAAATATGGAATACCTGTGGATTCTGACTTAGCATTTGATGTGAGGTTCTTACCAAACCCTTATTATATTCCCGAGTTAAAAAAGTACTCAGGTAATGATAAGCCTGTAAGTGATTATGTCATGAATTTCAAAGAAACTAGGGATTTTATAGATAAGCTTGAGGATATGTTGCAGTTTTTAATTCCAAATTATCTAAAGGAAGGTAAAAGGCAACTAATTGTATCAATAGGATGTACAGGTGGAAGACATCGTTCTGTGACTATTGCAAACGCCATTTATAACAGGCTTAAAGATTATGGACATAAAGTTAACATAGATCATAGAGATATTGAAGAAGATGTTAATAAAGGTGGTAAGAAGCTATGAAAATAGTGGATTGGCTTAGGCCTGGTATAAAGGTTAAAAGATGGGTTATGCTGGGTGCTATGGGTATATTGTTCATATTGTTTGGTATATTGGAGTTTGTAAGAAATAGGTTTTATAGTACTTACTATATTTCTTTTTATGTATTTCTTGTTACTTCAGGTGTGTTTGTTTTATATATCTCAATAACTCAAGGTATGAGATCTATAATTGCCTTAATAAATAAGGGATATTTAAATGTATCTATAGACTCTAGAAAGCTTGAAAATCTTATATATGAAAAAAGACTGCTTGTAAAAGGGCCTAAGATAGTAGCTATTGGTGGAGGAACAGGCTTATCTACAATGCTTAGAGGTTTAAAGTACTACACATCTAATATAACAGCCATTGTAACAGTGGCAGATGATGGTGGAGGATCTGGTGACTTAAGAGAGGATTTGGGAATGTTACCTCCTGGAGATATAAGAAACTGTATTCTTGCTTTAGCGGATACAGAACCTCTTATGGAGGAGCTTCTTCAATATAGATTTAAGGATGGAAGACTTAAAAATCAAAGTTTTGGTAATTTGTTTTTAGCTGCTATGGATGGTATATCAAATAACTTTGAGGAAGCAGTTCATAAAATGAGTTCAGTCCTTGCTGTAACAGGTAAAGTTATGCCTGTTACTTTAGATAATGTAATTTTAAAAGCCAAGCTAAAAAATGGAGTGATTGTAGAAGGGGAGTCTAACATTCCAGAAGAAGCAATTAGGCAGAATACCTGCATTGACAAGGTATTTATTGAACCTAAAAATGCAAGAGCGCTTAAAGAAGCAGTAGAAGCTATACTGGAGGCTGATGCTATAATTTTAGGACCAGGAAGTCTTTATACGAGTGTTATACCTAACCTTTTAGTTAAAGATATATCTAGTGCACTACAGCAAACAAAAGCTGTAAAATTATATGTATCAAATATAATGACACAACCGGGAGAGACAGATGGGTTTGCTGTTGAAGATCATATTAAAGCAATTTTTAAGCATGTAGGCAGCGGTATAATTGATTATGTTGTTATAAACGTGGGTAAAATTGACGGAGAATTAGAAGGAAAGTACAAAGAAGAAGAGGCTCATTTGGTTACTATAGATGAAGAAGAAGTAAGAAATCTTAATGTTAATGTTATAGAAGGAGATTTCATAAAGATTAAGAATGGCTTAATAAGACATAACTCTGAAAAGTTAGCTTCGATTTTAATAGAAACTATTATGGATAAGAAATTACTGTTCGATAGAAAGAAAATTATTGAATACTTCTACTTATCAGAGAGGTTAAAACAAAATAAGAACAAGTAGGGAGAGAGCATATGTCATTTTCGTTGAAGGTTAAGAATGAAGTTTGCAGATATAGAGAAATTAGTAAAAGTGAGGCAATAGCAGAGTTATCTGCTATAATGAAGGTTAGTGGTACATTGTCGCTTGGTGGGAATAAGCAATTTAGTTTCAAAGTTACAACGGAAAACCCTGCTATTGCTAGATTTATATTTAAAATATTAAAAGAGATTTTTAATATCCATACAAAAATAATGGTGAAAAAAAGCAATTCTCTTAAGAAAAATAATGTATATATGATTTTAATTACAGATGAAATGGGTGTTAGAGATTTACTTAAAGAGGTTGGTTTGCTGAAAGCAAATGAAAATGTATTTGCATTAGATTATAGCATACCTAGGAGTATTGTAAAAACAGAAGAGTGCAGACGGGCTTATATTAAAGGGGCATTTTTAGGTGGAGGAAGTGTTAGTAATCCTGAAAAAACATATCATCTTGAATTTGTAACTCATGATAACGAATATGCAGAGGACTTAAGTAGGCTTATAAATGAATACAGTTTAAATTCAAAGGTCATACAAAGAAAAAGTAGTTTTGTAGTTTATATTAAAGAGGGAGAACAGATAGTTGATTTGCTTAATATAATAGGGGCTCACTCAGCCCTCTTAGAGCTAGAAAATGTAAGAATAATGAAGGAAATGAGAAATAACGTAAATAGACTTGTTAACTGTGAAACTGCTAACCTAAGTAAAACTGTTAATGCGGCGGTTAGACAAGTTGAAAGTATAAAGCTTATTCAAAATGAAATTGGTCTTGCTAGACTTCCTGAAAATTTAAGGGAAATTGCAGAACTTAGATTAAACTATCCTGACGAATCTCTCAAGGAATTAGGGGAAATGCTTAATCCAACCGTGGGGAAATCTGGAGTTAATCATAGATTAAGAAGGATAGAAAAGATAGCAGATGAACTTAGAAAAGAAGGAAGGTAGGAAAAGCTATGTCAAAGCATGAGGATATAATAAAATACATACTTTCACTTGAAGTTGGTACAAAAATATCTGTTAGAAGCATAGCTAGTGAATTAGGTGTTAGTGATGGAACAGCTTACAGAGCTATAAAGGATTCAGATGCACTAGGTATTGTTACAACTATACCTAGAGTTGGTACTGTAAGGATTGAAAAGGTTGAGAAAAAAAATATAGAAGCTTTAACATATGGTGAAGTCATAAATATTGTTGATGGAACATTACTTGGAGGTAAAGACGGAATACATAAAACCTTACATAGATTTGCTATAGGTGCAATGACAATTGATGCTATGGCAAAATATATTACACCAGATTGCCTTTTAATAGTAGGAAATCGAGAAGAGGCACAAAGACTTGCAATTTTAAAAGATTCAGGAGTTCTTATAACTGGTGGTTTTGGATGTAGTGATGAAGTGAAAAAAATTGCAAATGAGAAATGTCTTCCTATAATATCCACCACCTATGATAGTTTTACTGTTGCAAGTATGATAAACAAAGCTATCTCAGAAAACCTTATAAAGAAAGATATCGTTTTAGTTGAAGATATTATGGAGGTTAATCCATACTTTTTAGAAATTGCTGATACAGTAGCCAAGTGGAAGGAAGTGATGATTAGAACTAATCATCAAAGATATCCTGTAGTTGATGAGGAACATAAAGTAGTTGGAATTATTACTTTGAAAGAGTTAACAGACAAGGAAAAAGATGATGAGACTATAGGAAAAGTAATGCATAAGGAACCTATAACTGTGACTCCAAAAACTACTGTAGCTTATGCAGCCCATATTATGGGATGGGAAGGAATAGAAATGTTTCCTGTAGTTAAAGGTAAAAAGTTGGTTGGAGTTATAACAAGACGAGATGTGATTAAGGCACTTCAGCATATGGCACGACAGCCTCAAGCAGCAGAAACTTTAGAGGATGCAGTGTTAAAAAACTTTGAATTTGAGACAAGTATGGATAAAATGCATTTTTTTGGTAAAATAACCACTGAGATGTTAGATCCTATAGGAACAGCTTCTTGGAGTTCTTTAAATATGCTTTTATCTACTATGGGAATTATGACTTTAAGGCAAAAAAATAATATTAATGTACTTGTAGATAGTATTAATACCTATTTTATGAAACCGGTTCAAATAGACAGTTTCATAGAGATATATGCAAATATAATAGATATGGGGAGAAATTTCTGCAAAGTAGAAATAGAAATGTTTGATAACAAAAAAGATATTGTAGCAAAGGCCTTTTTATCTGCAAAGATATTAAGAAGGTAAATAGAAACCTAAAAGTTCTAATTTGTTACAAATCGCTCAATCTGTGAGTATCCTCATACTATAGTATGGGGAGGTTTATATAAAATATAATATAAAAAGGGGAGATATTAATGTTTACACATATTGTTTTTTTTAGGTTAAAGGATAAAAGTGAGGAAAATATAAATAAAGCGAAAGAGATTTTGCTAAGAACAGAAGGCAGGGTGCCAACATTAAGAAGTATTAAGGTTGGTATTGATGTTGTACGTTCAGCTAGATCTTATGATTTAGCCTTAGTTTCAACCTTTGATTCTTATGAAGATATGGATGCATATCAAATACATCCTGTTCATAAAGATGAAGTACTAGCTGACTTAGGTCCTATGTTAGAATCTTCAGCAGCTGTAGATTTTGAAGATTAAAATAACCAGTATTTAAACAACGAGTTACAATCGTATTTGTTGCTCGTTGTTTTATTTATATTTATATTTATATTTAGATTTAAATGTTTTTCTTGGAAAACATATAGTGTTAAAATACATTAGATATAGTGCTATAATTTAAGAAGTATTTGTCAATATTTGAGGATAAGGTTATATATAATTCTTAGGAAAGAAGGTGAGATAATGAATGGAGAAAAACGTGAATGGGTAAGTTTGCATCAGCATACAGGATATTCGCTTTTGGATTGTTCAGCTAAAATTTCCCAACTTATAGCAAGAGCAAAAGAGCTAGGTATGGAAAGTATAGCAATAACTGATCATGGAGTTATGTATGGTTGTGTAGAGTTTTATGAGGAAGCTAAAGAGCAAGGAATTAAACCTATAATAGGTTGTGAAATATATGTTGCAGGAAAGTCTATGCACATTAAACAGAATGATAAAGAAAATGAAAACCATCACCTTGTACTGCTAGTAAAAAATGAAACTGGTTATAACAATTTAATGAAAATAGTTTCTACAGCATCAATTGAAGGATTCTATTACAAACCTAGGGTTGACCATGAATTTTTGAAAGAACACAGCGAAGGATTAATAGCTTTAAGTGCTTGTTTAGGCGGAGAAGTTCAATCATATATTATAAATGGTAATTTAAATAAAGCAAAAGAAATAGCTCTGTTATATAAGGATGTATTTAAAGAAGGTTTTTACCTCGAACTTCAATATCATGGTATAGAAGACCAACTTAAAGTAAATGAAGAATTAATTCGAATGTCAAAGGAGTTAGATATTCCATTAGTAGCTACTAATGACGTTCATTATATAAAGAAAGAAGATTATAAATCTCACGATGTGCTGCTTTGTATACAGACAGCAAAAACTGTAGATGAAGAAGATAGAATGCGATATCCTTCTGATCAATTTTATTTAAAATCCCCTGAGGAAATGTATGAATTGTTTTCTTATGTGCCTGAGGCACTAGAAAATACAGTGAAAATAGCGGAGCAATGTAATTTCGATTATGATTTCCATAAATCAAAGTTGCCAAAATTCCAATTACCCGAAGGGGTAGATCCTTATGAGTACACGAGAGATTTATGCTATAAAGGATTAAAGGAAAGATATAATGATATAACAGATGAATTAAAGGAAAGATTAGAATACGAGCTTGGTGTAATAAAGCAGATGGGCTATGTTGATTATTTTCTTATTGTTTGGGACTTTATAAGATTTGCTGTAGAAAAGGAGATAATGACAGGACCAGGAAGAGGGTCTGCTGCAGGATCTCTTGTAGCATATACTTTAGGAATAACAAAAATAGATCCAATTAAATATAACTTAATCTTTGAGCGGTTTTTGAATCCAGATCGTATATCCATGCCCGATGTAGATTCGGATTTCTGTTATGAAAGACGTGGAGAAGTAATTGAATATGTTGTAGAAAAGTATGGGGTTAATAATGTTTCACAGATTGTAACTTTTGGAACAATGGCAGCTAGGGCTTGCATTAGGGATGTAGGAAGGGCTATGAATTATCCTTATGTTGAGGTAGATAGAATAGCAAAGATGATTCCTACAGTTTTAAGTATAACTATAAACAAAGCATTAGAATTAAATCCAGAATTAAAAGAAGCATATGAAAATGAAACAAGAACTAAAGAATTGCTAGATGTAGCAAGAGCCTTAGAAGGATTACCAAGACATACATCTACACATGCGGCAGGAGTTGTTATAGCTTCACAACCACTAGTAAGCTTTGTCCCACTTCAGAAAAATGAAGGAAATATAGTTACACAGTTTACTATGGGTACACTAGAGGAACTTGGGCTCCTAAAAATGGATTTTTTAGGATTAAGAACACTTACAGTACTTAGGGATGCTGTAAATATGATAAAAGAAAATAAAAAGGTAGTCATTGATTTAGATAATGTAGATTATGATGATAAAAATGTATATAGGATGCTAGGCGAAGGAAAAACTGTGGGGGCATTTCAACTTGAATCTCCAGGAATGACATCCTTTATGAAGGATTTAAAACCAGATAGCTTAGAGGATATTATAGCAGGGATAAGTCTTTATAGACCAGGTCCTATGGCAGAAATTCCAAGGTATATAGAAAATAAAAGAAATCCTCAAGATATAGAATACTTGACTCCACAGTTGGAGCATATATTAAATGTTACCTATGGGGTAATGGTTTATCAGGAACAGGTAATGCAAATTGTAAGAGACCTAGCTGGATATTCTATGGGAAGAAGTGACTTGGTAAGACGTGCTATGTCTAAGAAAAAACACAAGGTCATGGAAGAGGAAAGACGAAACTTTATTTATGGTATAGTAGATGAAAATGGCGAGATAGAAGTTCCAGGTTGCATAAGAAGTAGCATAAGTGAAGAAATAGCTAATAAGATATTTGATCAGATGATGGACTTTGCTAGTTATGCCTTTAATAAGAGTCACGCAGCAGCTTATGCAGTAGTTGCCTACCAAACGGCATATTTAATGTATTATTACCCTACGGAATTCATAGCAGCTATGTTAAATAGTGTGAAAGGGGATAATGAAAAGGTAGCCTATTATATAAGATTTGCAAATGAAAAAGGAATCCAAATACTGCCTCCAGGTATAAATGAAAGTTATGCTAAATTTACTGTTCAGGGAGATACAATAAGGTTTGGATTATCTGCAATAAAAAATGTAGGTGAAAACATTATAGATAGTATAGTTAAATCTAGAGAAGAAAAAGATAAATTTTTAGATATATCAGATTTCTGTAATAAAATTGATATTTCTTCTATAAATAAAAGGGTGGTAGAAAGTTTAATAAAAGCAGGAGCTTTTGACTGTTTTGGAGTATATAGATCTCAAATGCTATCTGTTTATGAAAAGGTATTAGATAGTATAAGTGGTTCTAGAAAAAAGAACCTAGATGGACAGATAAGCCTTTTTGCTAGCTTTAATGATGAAAGTATTAAAATACAATACCCTAAAATTAAAGAATTTGAAAAGAGACATATTTTAACTATGGAGAAGGAAATGACAGGATTATATCTTTCAGGGCATCCACTAGAAGAATATGAAACAACTCTAAAATCACGAATTAGTATTAAAATTTCAGATATATTAGCAAATGGCTCACTAGAAGAAGAGCTTGTACAAGAAACTAAAGTAAAAGATGGAGATATTGTAATAGTTGGAGGGATAATAACTGAAATAACGAAAAAATTTACCAAGAATAATGATATGATGGCTTTTATAAGATTAGAAGATTTATATGGAGGTATAGAGGCTATAGTATTTCCAAAGGTATTTCAAAAATTTAAGAATTTGGTTGCTGAGGATGGTTTAGTATTAATAAAAGGAAGGTTAAGCTTAAGAGAAGAAGAGCAGCCTAAAATATTATGTGAAACAATTGAGCCTCTAATCAGAACAGATTCGGAAAATTTATATATACTAATAGAAAATGAAAAAATTCTAAAAGGAATTCTTGATGAGCTTAAACTATTATTTTTACAATTTAAAGGTGATATTCCAGTATATTTGTGTACAAGAAATGAAAGAAAAAAGTTTAGAATGGATAGAGAATTTTGGATAAGGCATGATGTAGAGCTTATATCTAATTTAAAATTAAAACTTGGAGAGGAAAATATCAAGATAATATAAATTTCAAGTATATTTCTTTTAGTAAATAAACAAAATATTAAAGAGGATTTCTAAGTCCTCTTTAAACTTACTAAGTTTAAAAGATACTAAAAATAATAAATTAAATAATTTAAACATTTTTATTTAAAATTAATAGCATAACGTGGTGAAAAATAAATAATTCTGTGATATAATAAAAAATATAATTTCTTATAAAATATAAAAGAAACATTGTATAACGTTTGTGGGACATAAAATGTCCCAGTGGCCGAGGGAGGTATTAAAATGAGAACAATAGCTGTGTTAACAAGTGGAGGAGATGCCCCTGGAATGAATGCTGCCATAAGAGCAGTTGTAAGGGCTGGATTAGCAAAAGGTTTTAATGTAATGGGAGTACGTAGGGGATATAGCGGATTAATAAGTGGTGAAATTATACCGATGGATAGACATAGTGTGGCAGACATTATACAACGAGGAGGAACAATATTAAGAACTGCTCGTTGTGAAGAATTTAAGACAGAAGAAGGAAGAAAAAGAGGAGCCAATATACTAAGAACTTTTGGAATAGATGGACTTGTAGTTATAGGTGGAGATGGTTCTTTTAAAGGGGCTCAATTACTATCAAAATTAGGAATATCAACAGTTGGGTTACCAGGAACTATAGATAACGATTTACCTTACACAGAGTATACTATAGGGTTTGATACTGCGAATAATACAGTACTAGATGCTATAAATAAGTTAAGAGATACTTCAACATCCCATGAGAGAGTAAGTATAGTTGAAGTTATGGGAAGAAACTGTGGAGATATAGCCCTTTATGCGGGGTTAGCAGGTGGAGCTGAAAGTATAATTGTACCAGAAAAAGGCTACGATAAAGATAAGTTATGTAGAACTATACTTGAAGGTAAAATGAGAGGAAAAATGCATAATTTAATAATATTAGCTGAGGGTATAGGTGGAGCTGAAGAATTAGCTCAACAGGTAGAGGAAATTACAGGAATAGAAACAAGAGCAACTAAACTTGGACACATTCAAAGAGGTGGAAGCCCTACTTGTATGGATAGAGTTTGGGCATCAAGAATGGGATACAGAGCTATTGAACTAATAGAAGAAGGTAAATCTTCTAAAGTAGTTGGTGTAAAAGATGGAAGGATATTTGATATGGATATTGATGAAGCCTTATCTGTTCCAAGACAGTTTGATGAAAAATTGTATGAAATAGCTAATGCATTATCATACTAATTAATAAAAAATACCTTTAAAATTATGTTTATGTTAAGGAGAGTACGCTATGCAAAAGACTAAAATGATTTTTACTATTGGACCAGCAAGTGATTCAGAGGAAATTTTATCTAAACTTATTGAGGCTGGAATGAGTTGTTCAAGACACAATTTTTCTCATGGTGATCATGAAGAGCATGGAGAAAGAATTAAATTAGTAAAGAAATTGAGAGAAAAATATAACAAACAAATAGGAATAGTACTTGACACTAAAGGTCCTGAAATAAGAACAGGATATTTTCCGGAAAAAGTAGAATTAGTCGAAGGAACAAACTTTACTATAGTTTGTGGAGAAGATGTAGATGGTGATGCTACAAAATGTAACTTAAGCTATCGAGAGCTTTATAAGGATGTTAAACCAGGAAACATGATATTAATGGCAGATGGTTTAATTGGTCTTGAAGTTCAAGAAGTAAAAGGAACTGACATACACTGTATCATAAGAAACAGTGGTATGATAAGCACTAAAAAGAATGCAAATGTACCAAATGTAAAAACAAATCTTCCTTCCTTCACAGAAAAAGACGTTGAAGATTTAAAGTTTGGTTGCGAAGTAGGCGTTGATTATATAGCAGCATCCTTTATAAGAAAAGCTTCAGACGTTTTAGCTATAAGAAAATTATTAGAACAATTTGGTGGACACGATATACAAATAATCTCCAAAATAGAAAACCAAGAGGGTGTTGACAATATTGATGAAATAATCAAATTCTCAGACGGTATAATGGTTGCTAGAGGAGATATGGGATCAGAAATTCCAATAGAAAGAGTACCATCAGCTCAAAAAATGATAATTGAAAAGTGTAATAAAGCAGGCAAATTTGTTGTAACTGCTACACAGATGTTAGATTCTATGGAGAGAAACCCAAGACCAACAAGAGCTGAAGCTTCAGATGTAGCTAATGCTATAATGGACGGTACTGATGCTCTAATGTTAAGTGGAGAGTCCGCAAATGGAAAGTGGCCTGTAGAAGCAGCTCAAACAATGTCTAGAATAGCTGTAGAAGCTGAGTCTAGATTAAGATATGAGGAAATGTTAAGTAAAAAGAGAGAAGCTCATATTCAAAACGTACCAAATGCAATAAGTCTTGCTACTTGTACAACTGCATCAGAATTAAATGCATCAGCAATTATTACAGCTACTCAAAGTGGTCATACAGCAAGGATGGTTTCAAAATATAGACCAGCATGTCCTGTAATAGCTGTAACTTCAAGTGATAAAGTTTCAAGAAAGTTAGCCTTAAACTGGGGAGTATTCCCAATAACTACAGAGAAGGTTAACTCAACAGATGAATTGATTGAAAAATCTGTTGAAATTTCATTACAAACTGGATATGTTAAGAAAGGTGATCTAGTTGTAATAGCAGCTGGAATACCTGTAAGCTACTCAGGAACTACAAATATGCTTAAGGTTCATGTTGTTGGAGACATATTAGTTCAAGGTAGAGGAGCAGGTAATAAGCCTGGGTATGGTACTGTTAAAATAGCTAATAGTGTTAAGCATGCGGATGACGTTGTTGAAAAAGGTGATATCTTAGTTGTAAAGCATCTTGATAGAGAATACATCTCTGTATTAGATAGAGTATCAGGTGTTATAGCAGAAGAAGGTGGATTAACTTCTCATCTTGCAATAGAATGTATTACAAAAGAAATTCCACTGATTTGTAATGCAGGTGGAGCAACTGAAGTTTTAAAAACAGGTTCCTTCGTAACTATGGATGTTATAAGAGGAATTGTTTATAATGGAAGAGCAAATATAATGTAATATGAAGTGAAACTTGAATCAGATGGTGTTTCAACACCATCTGATTCTTAGTTGAACGAATCCAGGGACGTAGCCGCTCTTTATTCCCGTTTTGAAAAAGATGGGAGTATTAGAGCGGCTAGTCATCGGACAAAAGACTGTCACTTAGTTGACAGTCTTTTATTCTATCAATTGACAATTAATAAGTAGGAGAGTAGAATTTTCAGTAAAGAAAAGTTCAAGGAGGATGTTGGAGATGAATTATAGGGAACTTGGTAGTACTGGATTAAAGGTATCAGTTATAGGATTTGGAGGAATTCCAATACAGAGAATTGACGATACAGATGCAAAAAAAGTTATTATAAGGGCTGAAGAAAAGGGGATAAACTTTATAGATACTGCAAGAGGCTATTCTGTGTCAGAAGAATACATTGGAAAAGCCTTAGAGGGAAGAAGAGATAAATGGATTATTGCAACAAAGTCTATGTCTAGAAATAGAGAAGATATGATAAAAGATGTAAATATAAGTTTGGGTAATTTAAGAACAGATTACATTGATCTCTATCAATTTCATAATATAAAAACAATAGAGGAATATAATAAGGTATTAGGTGAAGATGGTGCATATAATGCCTTAGCACAATATAAAAAGGTAGGTAAAATAAAACATATAGGAATAACATCCCACAGTCTTGATATACTCAAAATAGCTATTGAAAGTGGTAAGTTTGAAACCATAATGTATCCTTATAACATAGTAGAAAATCAAGCTGAAGAACTATTTAAAAGAGCAAAAGAATTAAATATAGGTGTTATAGCAATGAAACCTATGGCAGGAGGAGCACTTACAAAGGGTACTCTTGCACTAAAATACATATTACAAAATGAAAATGTAACTTGTGCTATTCCAGGCATGGGAAAATTAGAGGAAATAGAAGAAAACTCAGAATTAGGTTCAAATATACTTGATTTAACTGAGGCAGAGAAAGCAGAAGCAAAGACAATTGCTGATGAACTTGGTACTGAATTTTGTAGAAGATGTGGATATTGTGCGCCTTGTTCTAAAGGAATTGATATTCCATCAGTTTTTTTACTTCAAGGATATAAAGAAAGATACAATCTTTCACAGTGGGCAGAAGAAAGATATTCAGCTATGCAACATAAGGCAGAAGATTGTATAGAATGTGGAGTTTGTGAAGAAAGATGTCCATATAATCTTCCTATAAGAAATATGTTGAAAAAAGTAGACAAACTATTTAATAAAAAATAATTTAATGAATTTTTGTTGTAAATTATTATTGAAATAATGTATAATAAGAAAATATGTGGTTATAATAACAAGATGAGAAAATTAGGAGACAACTGATTCTACTGCTTTAGCACCTTTCCATTAAAGGTGCAATTTTTTTATAGTATAATATGGTGGGTGAAAGTATGAGTAAAGTTATTCCAGTAGAAAAAAATAAAGAATACATATTAGATATAAATGGAATGGGTTATGAAGGGGAAGGCGTAGGTAAAATAGAAGATTTTACAGTTTTTGTTCCAGGTGCTTTAATAGGCGAAAAGGTCAGAGTAATAATAGTAAAGGTTAATAAAAATTTTGCTTTTGGAAAGTTAACAGATGTCATAAAGAAGTCGGAATATAGAACAGAGCCGATTTGTAATATTTATAAAAGGTGTGGAGGATGTCAGCTTCAACACTTTTCTTACGAAGCACAATTAAAGTTTAAAAAGCAAAGAGTAGAAGATTGTATAAAAAGAATAGGTAAGCTTAAGATAAAAGAATTAGAATCTAGAAATAATGACGATTTAAAAAATAATATTACTAATACAAATTCTTATGAAAACGACATAATTATACATAATACTATAGGTATGGATAATCCATATAGGTACAGAAACAAGGTACAGCTTCCTGTAGGGGAAAAAGATGGTGAAGTTAAAATTGGCTTCTATGCTCAACGAAGTCATGAAATAATACATATGGATGAGTGTGGTATACAAGATGAAGCTGCAGATAAGGTAGTCAAGTTAATAAAAGGGTGGATTGAAAAGTATAATATAAAAACTTACAATGAAGAAGAACACAATGGAATTATAAGACATATAATGATCAGAAAAGCTTTTAAAACAGATGAAATAATGGTAGTTGTAGTAACTAAAACTAAAGAATTACCACATAAAGATGAGTTAATAGATTTAATTTGCAGAAACATTAATGGAATAAAAAGCATTATACAAAATGTAAATGATAAAAAAACAAATGTAATTTTAGGAGAATATTGCAAAACTTTATGGGGAAGCGATACAATAAGCGACTATATAGGTGAGTTTAAATTTAATATATCACCACTTTCATTTTTTCAGGTAAATCCTATACAAACAGAAATCTTATACAACAAAGCTCTAGAGTATGCAAACCTAACTGGAAATGAAACTGTATTTGATGCATATTGTGGAACTGGTACTATATCATTATTTTTATCACAGAAGTCTAAAAGGGTATATGGAGTAGAGATAGTGCCAGAAGCTATAGAAAATGCAAGAGTGAATGCAACTGAAAATAATGTAGATAATGTAGAATTTATTGTAGGACAATCTGAAAAAGTTATACCAGAACTTATAACAAAAGGTGTAAAAGCAGATGTAGTGGTTGTTGACCCACCAAGAAAGGGTTGTGAAAAAATTCTTTTAGAATCAATTGCGAAAATGCAACCACAAAGGATAGTATATGTATCCTGTGATCCAGGAACTTTATCAAGAGATTTAGCAATTTTAGATGAGTTAGGATATAAAACTTCAGAAATTCAGCCCGTTGATATGTTTCCACAGACCGCTCATATAGAAAATGTTGCGCTTATTGTAAGAAATGATTAGAATCAACCCAAATTATATTTGTTATAGTATTGACAATTCAGTTCTTATATTTTATGATATAAAATAAGTTTAAAAAGTTAAAATATTAAAATACAAAGATGAGGATTAGTAAGAATTAAAGTCTTTTTTAGAGAAGGAATGTAAGGTGAAAGATTCCTAAAAGGCCATTTTGAACCTACCTCTGAGTTCTGTGCTGAAATAGTAGTAGGATACAGCGGATAATTACCGTTAATAATTAAGAGTGAATATGCTTTGTTTTTAGTATATTAATCAGGGTGGTACCGCCGATTAAGCCTCGGTCCCTTATTGGGATTTTGGGCTTTTTTTTATTGTTAAAAATTTTGTTACTTGTAAAAAATTTTAAGTGATTAAATGCATAAAGTAAATAGGAGGATTATGAAATGGAAAAAGATAAGAAGTTAGTAGAGCAAATAACACCTATGGATAAAGATTTTGCTCAGTGGTATACAGATATTGTAAAAAAAGCAGAACTTATTGATTATTCAAGCGTAAGAGGTTGTATGATAATACGTCCTTATGCTTATGCAATGTGGGAAAATATTCAGGGGGACTTGGATAGAAGATTTAAAGAAACAGGACATGAGAATGTTTATATGCCAATGTTTATACCAGAAAGTCTTCTTCAAAAAGAAAAAGATCATGTTGAAGGTTTTGCACCAGAAGTTGCATGGGTAACACAGGGAGGTAATGATGAATTAACTGAAAGATTATGTGTTCGTCCAACATCTGAGACCTTATTCTGTGAACATTATGCTAAAATAGTTCAATCTCATAAAGATTTACCCAAATTATACAATCAATGGTGTTCAGTTGTAAGATGGGAAAAAACTACACGTCCTTTCTTAAGAACAACAGAGTTCTTATGGCAAGAAGGTCATACAATACATGCAACTAAAGAAGAAGCAGAAGCAGAAACAATACAGATGTTAAACGTGTATGCAGACCATGCGGAACAAATGCTTGCTATTCCAGTCGTAAGAGGACAAAAAACTGAAAAAGAAAAGTTTGCAGGTGCAGAGGCGACTTATACAATAGAAGCTTTAATGCATGATGGTAAAGCTCTTCAGGCTGGTACTTCTCACTATTTTGGAACTAATTTTGCTGAAGCTTTTGGAATCCAATTTAGTGATAAAGATGGTAAAGTTAAACATGTTCATCAAACTTCATGGGGATTTACGACTCGTTCAATTGGTGCAATGATCATGGTTCATGGTGATGATAATGGACTTAAGGTTCCACCAAGAATAGCACCAATTCAAGTAGTGATTATTCCAATAGCTCAACACAAAGCAGGCGTTTTAGAGAAAGCGGCTGAATTAAAGGCAAGAATAGCAAAAGTAGCAAGAGTTAAGGTTGATGATAGTGATAAAATGCCAGGATGGAAGTTCAGTGAATATGAAATGAAAGGAGTTCCTATTCGTTTAGAAGTAGGACCTAAGGATATTGAGAAGAATCAAGTTGTGCTTGCAAGAAGAGATACTGGAGAAAAAGCTATAGTTTCAATGGATGAATTAGAAGCTAAAATACCAGCACTTTTAGATGAAATACATAATGCGATGTTTGAGGCAGCTAAAGCAGTAAGAGAACAAAAAACTAGTGTAGCAGTAAATATGAAAGAGTTTAAAGATATAGTGGAAAATAAAACAGGATTTGTTAAGGCTATGTGGTGTGGAGACAGAGCTTGTGAGGATAAAATAAAAGAAGATACGGGAGCAACTTCTAGATGTAGACCATTTGCTCAAGAAAATGTATCTGATACTTGTGTATGCTGCGGAAAGAAAGCTAAAGAGCTTGTTTACTGGGGAAGAGCATATTAAAATTTAAAAATATATTGTAATTTAAGAATACGTCATAGTTTAAACTATAACGTATTCTTTTTAAAGTGCTTAAGTATGATATATAACAATAAGTTATTGGATAAAAAAGCTTATTATGAAGAAATATATAATATGTTTTTCTGATTTATGTAAACATTAATGATTATGAATTTTGAAAAAGGAGATAATTTTATGTATGAGGATATAGTTATTAAAAAAGCTGAAGAAATAAAGGATAAACTTATAGAGATAAGAAGAGATATACATGCACATCCTGAAATTGGATTACATGAAACAAGAACTGCAAAAATAATAGCTGAAAAGTTAGAACAATGTGGCATTGAAGTAGAAAGAAATGTGGGTGGTACAGGTGTTGTAGGTGTATTAAGAGGAAAATATACTGGTAAGACAGTGCTTTTAAGGGCAGACATGGATTGCCTAAAGATTAAAGAGGAAAATGATGTAGAGTATAAATCTGAATATCCAGATTTAATGCATGCATGTGGTCATGACGCTCATATAGCATGGTTGGTTGGAGCAGCTATGATTTTATCTGATTTGAAGGATAAAATTCATGGTAATGTGAAATTTTTATTTCAGCCTGCTGAAGAAAGAGAAGGAGGAGCGGAAAGAACTATACATAGCGGAGTTTTAGAGAATCCTCATGTGGATGCGGTAATAGGAGCACATGTTTGGCCTAATATAGAAGCAGGTAAAGTTGGTATAAAAGCAGGGCCTCTTATGGCAGCTACAGACAACTTTAAGATAATTATACATGGAAAAGGGGGACATGGTGGGCAACCTCATAAATGTATAGATCCAATTGCAGTAGCTTGTGAAATATATATGGCACTTCAAACTGTAATAAGTAGAAAAGTAGATCCTCTTGAGCCTGCAGTAATTACTGTAGGAAAGTTTAATGCGGGATCTGCACATAATGTTATACCAGACACAGCTGAAATGGAGGGAACTATAAGAACCCTTACTTATGAAATTAGAGAAAAAATTCCTGGTATAATGGAATCAATTATTAAAGGAACAAGTGAAGCTAATGGAGCGAAGTATGAATTTAAATTTATACCATATCATGCTCCCGTTATAAATGACTATGAAATAACTTCTACTGTAGGTAAAGCTGCTAGTAAAGTAATAGGGCATAAAAATATTATTATGATTGATAAGCCTACTATGATAGGTGAAGATTTCTCAAGTTTTGAAGAAAAGATACCAGGAACATTTTTCTGGGTAGGTACCTATAATGCTAAAAAAGGTATAGTTAAGCCACTGCATAATCCAGAATTTAATTTAGATGAAGAGATAATATATAAAGCAGCGGCCATATTTTCGGAGTGTGCTTTGTTATATTTAAATGAAGAATAAATATAAATTACTTTTTAATTATTTGTAAACACTATAGGTAAAGTAGTATTTATTGGTATAATATAATTATAAATAATGAGCATTAATGTGGAGGCTTGGTATGTTTAATAACAAATTTGATAGCAATAAGTTTAAATATGGAATCTATTATGCGATAGCTGTAGCTATTATAATCTTTATCTTAAATGACTACGTGGTAAATTTAAAAACAGAACATATAAAGTATAGTGATTTTGTAAATTATATTAATCAAAATAAGATTCAAGAGGTCCAAATATCTAAGGAAAGATTAGTTATTATTCCAAAAAGCAAAGAAGGCGAAAATAGTAAAATATTATATACTGAAAGAGTGGATGATCCAGATTTAATCAAAAAGTTAGATGTTGCAAAAATAAAATTTGGAGGAGTACCACAACAAGATAGCCCGATAAGGAGCTTCTTTATAAACTGGGTATTGCCCATTATAATTTTTATGTTTTTAGGAAGAGTGTTATTTGGAAGAATCGATAAAAAAATGGGTAGTGGTGTTATGTCATTCGGCAAAAACACTGCTAAGATATATGCAGAAAATGAAACAGGTGTAACTTTTGATGATGTGGCTGGTCAAGAAGAAGCGAAGGAATCTTTAGTTGAAATAGTTGATTTTCTTCATAAACCGAAAAAATATACGGATATAGGAGCAAGGCTTCCTAAAGGTGCTCTTTTAGTAGGACCACCTGGAACAGGAAAAACCTTGCTTGCAAAAGCAGTAGCAGGGGAAGCAGGAGTTTCGTTTTTTTCAATATCAGGTTCTGCATTTGTTGAAATGTTTGTAGGTATGGGGGCATCTAGAGTTAGAGATTTATTTAAGCAGGCTCAAGAAAAGGCACCTTGCATAGTATTCATAGATGAGATTGATGCTATTGGTAAGAGTAGAGAAGGAAATATTTCGGGGAATGATGAAAGGGAACAGACGCTGAATCAGCTTCTTGCAGAAATGGATGGATTTGATTCATCTAAAGGTGTTGTAATTTTAGCTGCAACGAATAGACCGGAAGTATTAGACAAGGCGCTTTTAAGGCCAGGTAGATTTGATAGAAGGGTAATTGTTGATAGACCAGATTTAAAAGGAAGAGAAGAAATATTGAAAGTTCATGCCAAGGGAGTAAAAATATCACAAAGCGCAGATTTAAATGCAATTGCAAAAGGAACTCCAGGGGCTGTAGGAGCAGATTTAGCAAATATAATAAATGAAGCAGCTTTAAGAGCTGTAAAAAATAGTAGAAATGAAGTTGTTCAAGAGGATTTAGAAGATGCAGTAGAAGTAATTATTGCAGGTAAAGAGAAAAAAGATAGAATCTTGTCCGATAAAGAAAAAAGATCAGTGGCTTTTCATGAAGTGGGCCATGCGCTTATAGCTACTTTATTAAAACATACTGATCCTGTGCACAAAATTACTATAGTTCCTAGAACTATGGGGGCATTGGGGTATACTATGCAGCTTCCATCTGAGGAAAGATATCTTATAACAAAAGAAGAAATGCTGGAGCAGATATGTGTTATGCTAGGAGGAAGGGCAGCAGAAGAAATAGAATTTAATACTATGTCTACTGGTGCTGCAAATGATATAGAAAGAGCAACTCAGACAGCAAGGAGTATGGTATCTATGTATGGAATGAGCGAAAGATTTGATATGATGGGTCTGGAATCTATGCAAAATAGATACTTAGATGGAAGACCAGTGCAAAATTGTAGTGCAGAAACTTCTGCAATTATTGATGAAGAAACATTAAAAATAATAAAAGAAGCTCATGAAAAATCAAAGGATATACTCAAAGATAATAGAGAATTATTGTCTAAAATATCAGAAAAGCTTTTAGAAAAAGAAACTCTTATGGGTGACGAATTTATGTCTATGGTAAAAAGTATTGATGAAAACAAGAAACAAGATATAGAAGATAAATCTTTAGATATTAGCTCTCATAATGGATAATAAATTGGAATGGAGATTTAAGTTATGGAGAACAATGATTTAGAAAAGGAACTAAAGAAGGAAATAGAGCTTAATTTAGAAAATGAAAGATTAGAAGAAGTAACGGAGGAAATAAAAAATCAAACACTGAGCTTTATAGATAAAAGAAAAGAAGTTGCAGAGTATATAGTAAATTTAAGAAAGAAAAATATTGAAGAGTATAGAGATGATGAAGATAAGGTAACTGAATATTTTGATCATGAAGTATTTGCTAAGGAAGAATATTTCAGGGTTTTAGATAGAAAATTAAAAGAACTTACTATTTTAAAAAGTTCTCCTTATTTTGGAAAAGTAAATTTTGAAGATGAGTTTGATTCTGAAACTATATACATAGGTAGATTTGGACTTACTAAAGATGATGATTATGAGCCTATTATTGTTGATTGGAGATCGCCAATATCCTCTTTATTTTATTCTGGTAAGCTTGGAAGAACAACTTATACTGCCCCTTTAGGAGAAGTAGAGGCTAATGTATTATCTAAAAGACAATTCATTATAAAAAAGGGAAAATTGTCAGGAATGTTTGATTCAGTTACAGATGTCAAAGATGAGATACTGCAAATGGTTTTAAGTAAAAGTGCCGGGGATAAATTAAAGGATATAGTAATGACAATACAAGCTGAACAAGATAGCCTAATTAGACAGTCAAGAAACCAGGCTATAGTAGTAGATGGTGTAGCAGGTAGTGGCAAAACTACTATAGCTCTTCATAGGGTGGCCTATCTTTTATACAATTATAGAAATATACTTCAAGATAAGGTTCTAATACTTGGGCCCAATAGCATATTTATAGATTATATATCTACGATATTACCTAGTCTTGGAGAAATTGGAGTTAGGCAAACTACATTTAGGGATTTTGCTTTAGATATTATTGGATTAAATACTATAATGAGTTTTAAGGATTATATGGAAGAAGTTCTAAGTAAAAACAAGGAATTCAATGATGATATAATATATAAAAGTTCCCTAGAGTATGTTAAAGAGTTAGATAAAATCATAAATAGATTAGATTATGAATGTTTTAAAATTAGTGATGTTAAACTTTATGATAAGGTTATACTAGAGAATAGTGAAATAGAGAAGATGTTTAAAGATTATTTCAAGAATATGCCCTTATTTAGAAGAAGTAAAAAGATAAAAAGAATAGTATATTCTAAGATTAAGGATGAAAGAGATATTATAATAAGAGAAATACAAAGAGAATATGAAAATACATTGAAGAGTTTATCAGCATCAGAACTAAAAGTTCAGCAAAATCATTTAGAGTTTGTAAGAAAAACTAAAATAAGAGAACTAATATTAGAAGTAATGAGAGTTAAGAGAGAATTGAGCTGGCTTAATAATCCTGATGTAACTGAAATATATAATGAATTTAATAAAGGCAAAACTCTAACATATGAGGACTTAGCTCCTATTATATATTTAAAAATAAAATTAGAGGGATTAAAGTATAATAGTGAAATAAAACATATAGTTATAGATGAAGCACAAGATTATTCAGCAATCCAGTTTGTTGTAATAAAGGAACTTACAGGTTGTAAGTCTTTTACTATAGTTGGTGATAGTAATCAAAGAATAGTCCCTGTAGAAGGGCAGCTTCCAATGACTAATTTAGAAAATATACTATTAGATTTAAATGTACATCACTTTAAGCTTTCAAAAAGTTACAGATCTACAAAAGAAATTATGGATTATGCAAATAGATATTTAAAATGTAATAAAACCATCCCATTAGTTAGAAATGGTGCGAAAGTTGTGGAAAAACAGGTAGATAACGTAAATGAGCTTGTGGACAAAGTTATCAACAATATTATAGAATTAAAAGAGAAGAATTATGAAAGTATAGCTGTAGTGTGTAGAGACTTAAAGCAAACAGAAACTTTAGGTAATTTAATTAAAAGAAAGACACATATAAAGGTTCTCAATAGAGAGGACATAATATATTCTAGTGGAGAAGTTATACTTCCATGTTATTTTGCAAAAGGATTGGAGTTTGATAGTGTTATACTGATAGATAGTGATACAACACTTGAAAATGAAGATGATAAATTAAAATATGTAATGGCAACAAGAGCTTTACATGAATTATATGTATACAAGACTTCCTCGATTTAATAAAAAAGCTTTCAATTTATTGAAAGCTTTTTTTGTTTATTTTTCAGAAAAATAAGTCTATTAACTATAAATTCAAATATTTCTCTAGTTAAACATTTACAAATGATATAAAATGATAATATATGATTATTATGTAAGAAAGGAAACGTGGATTGCTATGAATAATGTTTTAGATTTAATAAGAAAAGCAGAGGAAACTCATATTTTAAATAAGGATGAAATTATAAGGCTTCTAGAGGATGACAGCTGTAGTGAAAATCTATTTAATGCTGCAGATAGGACGAGGAAGAAGTATGTAGGAGATGAAGTGCATTTAAGAGGACTTATAGAGTTTTCAAATATGTGTAAGAGAAATTGTTTGTATTGCGGTCTTAGAGCTTCGAATAGCAATGTAAAAAGATATAGATTGACTCCAGATGAAATAATAGAGTTGGCTAAAAAAGCAGTTGATTATGGATATAAAACCATAGTAATGCAGTCCGGTGAAGATGAGTACTACACTTTAGATATAATGAAATACATAATATCTAATATAAAGAAACTAGATGTAGCACTTACACTAAGCATAGGTGAAAAAAGTATTGAGGAATATAAGGCTTATAAAGATGCTGGAGCTGATAGATATCTAATCAGAATAGAAACTACAGACAGAAAGCTATATGAGGATATGGATCCGGGTATGAGTCATGATGAGAGAATAAGATGTCTTAATGATTTAAAGACATTAGGTTATGAAGTAGGGACAGGCTGTTTGGTAGGGCTTCCTGATCAAACAATAGAATCTTTGGCAAGTGATATTTTATTCTTTAAAGAAATAGAGGCAGATATGATAGGCATAGGACCTTTTATACCTAATGAAGATACTCCTTTAAAAGATGCTAAAGGCGGAGATTTTACATTAAGCTTGAAGGTAATGGCAATAACTAGGTTATTAATGCCTGATATTAATATACCTGCTACTACGGCAATGGAAAGTTTGGATAAAAACGGGAGAATAATTGCGTTAAAAAGTGGGGCTAATGTAGTTATGCCAAATGTAACTGAAGGTGAATACAGAAAATTATATGCGCTTTACCCAGGAAAAATCTGTACAGGTGATACCCCTGCTCATTGTAGAGGTTGCATAACAGGAAAAATCAAATCCATAGATAGAATAGTTTCTGAAGCAAAAGGTTTTAGAGTAAAGGTAAAAAATATATAGATATTAAGTATTATAATTTATAATACTCCCGCTTGTTGAGCGGGAGTATTTAAGTAATTTTATTATTCTTGATTATCTATATATTCTTTTTCATATTCCAAAAGTCTATTTATTAAAGTATCATAAGTTTTATCTAAATCTTTAAAATACATATTTTCTATATAATATTTTTCAAGACTGTCATGAAGTTTTTTTCCGGAAGCGATAATAGATAAACCTTTATTTATTAGATTATAGAAGTTTTCTTTATCTTGAGTTATTTCATCTTTATCTATAAAGGTATGGTTAACAAAGTTCTCCATAAACATTTGAATACCATTAAATTTCTTGTTATTTATTTCGTTTGAAGTAATTAAAGCTGTTTTAAGTTCTGGTATTATTATGTGTTCGATTCTTTCTGGAATAAGAGGATCATGGTAGATTTCAACAAAAAATCCTCTCTTTAAGGCCTCCTGCAATATAAAATTCAAAACTTGTGTTTTGCCAGTACCAGGACCGCCGTTTAGTACGTATGTCTTTTCACATTCTTCACATAAATTGTCTATAAAGGTTACGATACCGTTAGGTGTAAAACCAGTGGCAAAAAGATGTCTTTCTTTACCTATAGAGGAAACATTATATTTTGATAAAATTTTATTTTTTAAGTCTTCCTCTAGAGCAGCTAATTTAGAATAATCTAGTGACTTTTTATTATAGTTGCTCCAATCATCATGAATAAATTTTGCAGCACCTATAAATTTGTATGCTCTCTCAAAAGTATTTCTAATTTCTTTATTTGTTTCAATTAACTCAATTCTGTATTTTTTAAATCCATTTTCGTTCCAATGTTGCCCCATATTTAATATTTCATCAACTGCACCAGGGCTTTGAGGGTCTACTACATGAGGAGCGGTATCGTAAACACATTTTATCTAATCCAATCTAAGGGTGTATGAGGTCCAATAACGCATACTCCAATTATAAAACGACTTTTCTTATGCACAATTAAGGGATAGTTATTGATATTATTCTATTATAGTTTGATTAACAAATAAGAAATGACAGCATATTCTCATAATTGTATTAAGAAATTATGGGAATGTTAAAATTCAATAGTCAGAAATCAAAAAAATAAAGACAAGCGTACAAATTTTATGTTATAATTGTACGGCAACCTGAGTTTATATGACGAAAATTTGTTGTATTTTATGAAAAATGTTGGTAAAAATTCAATTGCACGTAGTAATAATGAATTTTTTGGAGCTTATTTGGTCATGTTTGAGAATTAACACAATAATCTTTAAACAAAAATAAGTTTTAAAGATTACTTAATTTTAAAACTTTTGATACATTAAAGGAGGATATAAAGTGAAAAAACTAAAGCTTGGATTGGCAACGCAAATTGTAATTGGACTTATACTTGGTGTTATAGTAGGTGCCGTTTTTTATGGTAATCCTGCAGTTGAAACCTATTTAAAACCATTGGGGGATATTTTTATCCGTCTAATTAAAATGATAGTAGTTCCTATTGTCTTTTCATCACTTGTTGTTGGTATTGCAGGATCAGGAGACAGCAAACAGGTTGGCAGACTTGGTGTGAAAACCCTTGTTTACTTTGAAATAATAACAACAATGGCTATAGTTCTTGGAATAGTGATTGCGAATGTATTTCATCCAGGAACTGGTATAGATATGAGTTCACTTGCAAAAACGAATATAAAAAGCTATGTAGATACAGCTGAGACAGTAGGACATCATGGCTTTGCAGATACGTTTGTAAATATTGTTCCTACAAATATTGTAGATGCTCTTGCTAAGGGAAATATGCTTTCTATCATATTCTTCTCTGTTATGTTTGGCTTAGGAGTTTCTGCAGTTGGAGAGAAAGCAAAACCAGTTCTTCAATTCTGCCAAGGAACTGCAGATGCAATGTTCTGGGTAACAAATCAAATTATGAAAGTTGCTCCACTAGGGGTATTCTCATTAATTGGTATAACTGTTTCTAAGTTTGGAGTTAAATCCTTAATTCCACTTGGTAAACTTGCTATCACTACTTATGGGGCTATGTTTTTCTTTGTTTTTGTTGTACTTGGTGTAGTAGCAAAAATAGTAGGAACAAGCATTATAACAATTATAAAGATTTTAAAAGACGAGCTTATTCTTGCATATAGTACTGCAAGTTCTGAGACTGTTTTACCTAAAATCATGGAGAAGATGGAAAAGTTCGGATGCCCTAAATCCATTGCGACCTTTGTTGTTCCAACAGGTTATTCTTTTAATCTAGATGGATCTACCTTATATCAAGCTATAGCGGCAATTTTCATTGCACAAATGTACGGTATTCATTTGTCAATTTTTGCTCAAATCAACTTAGTAGTTGTGTTAATGCTTACTTCCAAAGGTATTGCAGGAGTACCAGGTGTATCATTCGTTGTATTACTAGCGACATTAGGTTCCGTAGGTATTCCAGTAGAAGGATTAGCATTCATTGCTGGAATTGACCGTATTCTTGATATGGCAAGAACTGCTGTAAATGTTTGTGGTAATTCACTAGCTGTTGTTGTTGTATCAAAATGGGAAGGTCAGTATGATTCTCATAAAGCACAAGAATACGTTTCGTCAATTGCAGAAGTCGCTGTAGATAGTAATGTAGCGTAATAATAATAAAAGAAATTAGAGCAGTTTCTAAATAGGAGCTGTTCTTTTTTATTTGGAAAAGTGTTTAGAGTATTAATGATTTTCAAAATTATAAATATGTGTACAGAGGAAAAATACTATAAAAGAAATTAAATTCATATAATTTAATGAATAGCAATATTATGGTGGTGATTAATATCAATAAAAGTAATAGAAAATCACCTACAGATAAAGGAAATATAAGTAATAAACTAACTGTACCTATAATTGAAGAAGTCTTCAAAAATCAGAATATAAAAGATAGAAAATTCACTCTAGAAATAATGTTATTAAACATAATTAGAAAATCCGAATTTAATAGTAAAAGTTAAAAACAATTCCTTTGATGTTTCTATTTGATTTATTTATAATTACGCATCTGAAATAAAATATACTAGCATACTGACTAGTTATTTTTGAAGATGCCTTAAAGTAGGTAAATCAGATAGTTATACTTCTTAAGCAATTATGGAAGGAGTATAACAGTGGATAAAGTTGCAATATATTGTAGATTGTCAGATGAGGATAAAAATAAAAGAAACGCCTTTGACGACAGTGAAAGTATTATCAACCAAAAAAATATGTTAGTAAAATATGCTATGGATAAAGGGTGGAATGTATACAGGATATATAGTGATGATGATTATTCAGGACTAGATTGGGAAAGGCCAGAGTTTAATAAGATGATTATTGATGCTGAAGCAGGAAAATTTAATGTAATTTTATGTAAAACTCAATCGAGATTTACAAGAGATATGGAGCTTGTGGAAAAGTATCTACACAATAAGTTCATTGAATGGAGTATTAGATTTGTTACAGCAGTTGATGGTGTAGATACATCAGAAAAGCGCAATAAAAAATCTAGACAGATTAATGGACTAGTTAACGAGTGGTACTGTGAAGATATAAGTGATTCCATAAGAGCTGTATTTAAATCAAAACAGATCAGTGGTAAATTTATTGGTTCTTTTGCTTGTTATGGTTATATGAAGAATGAAAATGATAAGAATAAGCTAATTATTGATGAGGAAGCAGCAGCAGTTGTAAGGCTCATTTTCAACCTGTATTTGCAAGGAAATGGTGTGCAACATATAGTATATATACTTAATGAAAGAACGATTCCAAATCCAACAAAATACAAACACTTAAAGGGCTTTAAATACGTAAATTCTCAAGCTAAGGATCAGCGAGGATTATGGAATAAAACTACAGTAAAAAGAATATTGAAAAACGAAATGTATTTAGGGAATATGGTTCAGCATAAAAGACAAAAGGTAAGTTACAAATCTAAAAAGATAAAAGCATTGTCACCAGAATATTGGATTTCGGTAGAGAATACTCATCCTTCAATAGTTGAAGAGGAAACATTTAATAAGGTTCAAAAAAGGTTAAAGTCCAATGTAAGGAGTACTGGAACAGGGCAAGCTCATTTATTTGCTTCTAAGGTAAAGTGTATGGATTGTAATAGCAATATGCAGAAAACTAGTAATGGTAAGGGTTATGAATATCTAAGGTGTAAGACATATTCTATTTCACCTAAAGGTAAAAAACTTTGTACTAGTCATAGCATTAATTTAAGTTTTTTAGAAGAGATTATTTCCAGTAAAATTAAAGAATACTTTCAAACCTTATGTAATACAGAGAATCTGACCAATGAATTGATGCTTGAAAAAGGTATTAGTAATAAGTTTAAGAATTTAGAAAAGGAGCTTGTGAAAATAAATAAAGAGATAAATAAAAGAACGGAAGCATTGAAAGATTTATATCTTGAAAAGATAAGTGGTGAAACAACAATAGAACAATATAATGAGCTTGCAAGTAGCTTTGAAAAAGATAAAAAGCAGTTCCTTTTAAAAAAATCTGAAATAGAAAATACCATAGAGGAAATTAAGCAGAGTAGTGATGATGTTGAAAGATATACTAAGCTAATAGAGAAATATAAAAGCTTTGGAAAGCTTACACATAATATGGTTGTTGAATTAATTGATTATATAGAGGTTGGAGAAAAGGATAAAGGAACAGGTAACCAAAATGTTAAAGTTTATTGGAATTTTTAAGCTAATGTGTGTTTAGACCACTGCTACATGTGGTGCAGTACCATCCAATATAGCTACATTTAGCCCCTTAATAACTATGCCATCTAAAGAGTTGTTATCAGAAGAACAATGATGATATTCGATATCATATCCCTTATCATTAAAAAATGTTCCTATGCTTTTCATTAGAGTTGACTTTCCAGTACCAGGACCTCCTTTTATGCAGATTTTCCTTCGAGCTGTATCTTCACTTATAATGTACTCATAAAAGGAATAGAAACCATGTGAAGTATTACCACCTGGAAAGAAATTTCTAATTTTGCCTTTCATAAAACACACTCCTACTAATTACAATCATTATATAATATGCAGTAGTGTGATACTTGGTATATATTTTTAAAAAAATATTTGAATCAAGGTTAATTATGCCAAAGTTTATCTTTTTTCATATTAAAGAGGATAAGTTTTGGTATAATTATTAATATTAAGATATATATGAAGTGAAACTAATTACCAATCTTTAATTTTTGGAGGGGCAAAAATGAATGACGAATTAAAAAAGGCACAGGAACTTATAGACTTTATTTATGAAAGTCCTACAGCATTTCATGCAGTGGATAGCATTAAGAAAATGCTTTTAAATTATGGCTTTATGGAACTTAGGGAAGAAGATAGTTGGAGTTTACAAAAATCAGGAAGGTATTTTTTCACTAAAAATCAATCCGCATTAATAGCCTTCGTAGTTGGAACAGGTGAATTGGAAAAGGAAGGTTTTAGAATAATAGGGACTCATACTGATTCTCCAGGATTTAGAGTTAAGCCAAATGCTGATATGGAAGTAGAAGGTAGTTATGTAAAATTAAATACGGAGGTTTATGGAGGACCTATTATTAACACATGGTTAGATAGACCCTTATCATTAGCTGGAAGAGTAACATTAAGAAGCGAAGACCCTTTTTGCCCTAAAGTAAGGCTTTTAAATATAGAAAAGCCAATTTTAGTAATACCTAATTTGGCTATACATATGAATAGAAATGTAAACTCTGGTGTAGAGTTGAATAGGCAAAAAGATATACTTCCTCTACTTTCGTTGGTTAATGAACAATTTGAAAAAGGACAATATCTGTTGAAAACTATCGCCAAAGAAATAAGTGTAAATGAAGGGGATATATTAGATTTTGATTTATTTCTTTATGAATTTGAAAAGGGGAAAATTATTGGACTTAATGATGAGTTTATATCTTGTGGGAGACTGGATGACTTATCAATGGTTCACTCTGGAATAAAAGCTTTAACAGAAATATCAGTTGGAAAAGCCACAAATATTATGGTGTGCTTTGATAATGAGGAAGTTGGAAGTACTACAAAACAAGGTGCAAATTCACCGTTTTTATCTGGAACTTTAGAAAGAATAAGTATAAGTATAGGTAAGAGTAGGGAAGATTATTATAGAGCACTTTCAAAATCCTTTATGATATCTAGTGATTTGGGTCACGCATTACACCCAAACTATGGGGAAAAGTCTGATCCTACAAATAGACCTATAGTTAATAAAGGACCAATTATAAAGGTAAGTGCAAATCAAAGTTATACATCAGATAGTGTATCAAGTGCTGTTTATAGAAGCATATGTGAAAGGGCGGGAGTGCCAGTTCAGGTATTTGTTAACCGTTCAGATGAGAAGGGTGGATCAACTATAGGCCCCATATCTTCAAGTCAAATAAATATACCTTCAGTAGATATGGGTATTGCTATATTTTCAATGCATTCTATAAGAGAGCTAGGTGGGATAAAAGATTATATATATACAATAGAATCTTTTAAAGAATTTTACAGAATATGAGAACAAATTTTTTATTTTGCATATAATAAAAAGGTATAATGTTTATATAGTGGGAATTTTTAGGAGGAATAACCATCATGAAACTAGTTGGTACTATGGAAATTAAAGATAATACACTTTATATTGGTGGAATAAGTACAATAGATTTAGCAAGGAAATATGGCACTCCTCTGTATGTTATTGATGAAGAGTTACTGAGAAGTCAATGTAGAAGATACTATAAAGCTTTTAAAGTTGAACAAACTGGTAATAAAGTAGCCTACGCAGGTAAAGCCTTTTTAACATTAGCAATGTGTCAAATTGTCAGCAATGAGGGCTTATGTCTTGATGTAGTCTCTGGTGGAGAGCTTTACACCGCATGGAAAAGCGAATTCCCTATGGGCAGAATTTACTTTCATGGAAATAATAAAACAGTAGAAGAAATAGCTATGGGGGTTAACTTAGGTGTAGGGAAATTTGTTGTAGATAATATGTATGAAATTGAAAAAATAAATGCAATAGCAAAGGAAAAGAATAAAACACAGAAAATTCTTTTAAGAGTAACTCCTGGAATAGAAGCACATACACATGAATATATAAAAACTGGACAAATAGATTCAAAGTTTGGATTTACAATATTAAATAATAAAATAATAGATGTTGTAAAAAAAGTAATAACATTTTCTAATATTGAACTTATTGGATTGCATTGTCATATAGGATCTCAAATATTTGATACAAAACCATATGAAGAAGAAGTGGAGATTATGTTATCTATAATAAAAAATATTAAGGATGAAACTGGATATGAAGTTAAGGAATTAGATCTTGGTGGAGGCTTTGGTATATATTATAAAGAGGGTGATGCTCCTAAAAGAATAGAAGAATTCTGTGAAATCATATTAAATAAGGCAGAAATCACTGCAGAAAAGCTCAATGTAAATCTTCCTTGCCTTGTTATAGAACCAGGAAGATCGATTATAGGTAATGCAGGAACTACACTTTACACAGTAGGTTCTATAAAAGAAATACCTGATATAAGAAAATATGTATCAGTAGATGGTGGTATGTCGGATAATATAAGACCTGCATTATATAATGCTGAATATGAATGTATTATAGCAAATAAAGTAGAAAGTAGTTTCAAAGAAACTGTTACTATATCAGGTAAGTGCTGTGAGTCAGGAGATATTCTGTTAAATAATGTTGAAATTCCAGAAGCTAGAAGTGGAGATATATTGGCAGTTCTTACTACAGGAGCTTATGGATATTCTATGGCGAATAATTATAATAAAATACCAAAACCGCCAGTAATTATTGTAAATAATGGTGATGTGAAATTAATTTGTAAAAGACAAACCTTTGAAGAAGTTATAGAAAATGAAATAATGTTATAAGATAAGAGTTAAATATAAAAAAATGCATTGTAAAGACTGTACAGTTTTTACAATGCATTTTTATTTAGTACTAATTCATATTTTATGTTTTATTGGGAATAATAATCAAAGCACAAATTCTTTTTAAAAGAAAGGATGAATTTTTATGCTTTATATTATAATTGCGGTGGTATTAATATTAATAATGGTTTTTTTTATGTTTTCAAATAAAGGAGAAGCTGATGAAGAGAATATAATGAATGATGTGCCTGTTTCAAATGTAAGTAAAGATGAACTAGAAAAACATGCCCTAGAAATAGCTAACTATGAAGCTGTTACTAAAAGGTCTAACTGTAGAAGAAAACTAATAAAAAGTTTAGATACTAGTTACAAGAAAATATTAAAAGGTCATGATTACCTAGACAGAGAAGTCAGAAACAAAAAAGAATTACTTCAAGCTGCAGAATGGCTATTAGATAATCTTTATTTAGTTCAAAGAGAATATAAAGATATAAAAAATAATATGCCAGAAGTATATTATAAGAATCTTCCAGTAATGAAAAAAGGTATTTTGAAGGGATATCCAAGGATTTATTACATTGCTGTAGAATTGGTGTCCCATACAGATGGAGGAGTAGATGAAGAAATTTTAGAAACTTTTATAAATACTTATCAGAAAAATACAATACTGACTAGTGGTGAATTATGGGCTTTTCCAATAATGCTTAGAATAGCATTAATTCAGAACATAAGTAAAATTACAGAGAGAATTGTTTTAGTTCAAAAGGCAAGAAGAAAAGGAGATGTAATTGCAGAAAGAATTATAGATGCTTTTAATCATGAAAAGGTTGAAGAAGAAATTAAGAAACTCTCAGAAGAGAAAATAGTATTCTCTGCTCCATTTTTTGAAAGACTTTTAAAGGTATTGAGAGATAACGGAGTGGAAAATCCTTTTGTATATAAGTGGATAGATAATCTATTAGATAAGCAAGAGACTAACACAGAGACATTAGTAAATCTAGAACACCATAAACAGTCATCTTATCAAATATCTATAGGGAACTCGATAACAGGGATAAGAGAAATTGCTGCAGTAAATTGGAAAGAGAATTTTGAAAAGTTAAGCTATGTTGAAAAAGTTTTAAGACAGGATCCATCGCGCATATACGAAAATATGGATTTTAAATCTAGAGATTATTATAGACATAGGCTAGAAAAGTTATCTAAGTACGTAAATGTTCCAGAATCATTTATAGCTAAAAAAGCCATTGAATGTGCAGAAGAAGCATTAGAAAATGAAGAGTCAAAGGAATACGAAAAGCATGTTGGCTATTATATAATTGATGATGGAGTAGAATGCTTAAAAAGCAAGATTAATTTTAATAAAAAAGGAGTTTCCGGTATAACTAGCGCATTTATAAAGGGAAATGTTAACCTATATATAGGAACTATTATTTTGGCAACTATTATTTTAATGAGCTTAATAACAGGTATAAGTTTTATTAGTGATAGCAATCCTATAATGTGGAAATACATAGTTGTGGAATTAATGTTAATAATTCCGTGTAGTGAAATTATTATTTCTATATTTAATTGGAGTATGAATAGACTGATTGATCCAAGGTTTATACCAAAAATAGAGTTTAGAAATGGAATAACAGATGAGTTCAGTACTGTAGTAGTAATTCCTACGTTAATAAATAACGAAAAGAGAGTCAAAGATTTAGTTGATGATATGGAAGTTTACTACTTAGCTAATAAAGAGAATAATATATACTTTGCACTATTAGGGGATTTTAAAGATAGTAATCAGGAACATGAAGAAGATGACGCACCAATAGTTGAAATCGCTTTGAAACTAATAGCTAATCTGAATAAAAAGTATTGTAAAGATACAAAAGAAATTTTTTACTTTTTTTGCAGACACAGACAATTTAACTTAAAAGAAGGAATTTGGCTTGGTTGGGAAAGAAAAAGAGGAAAACTTGAAGAATTCAATGCTTTATTAAGAGGAGATAAAAATACAAGTTATGATGTAGTAAGTAGAAATATAAAAAATTTATATGGTGTTAAGTATGTCATAACTCTTGATGCAGATACTCAATTGCCTATGGGTAGTGCAAAAAAACTAATAGGTGCTATGTCACATATGTTAAATAGACCTTATGTGGATATGGAAAGAAAAGTGGTTTTAAGAGGACATGGATTAATGCAGCCTAGAGTGAGTGTAGGAAATTTAAGTGCTAATAAAACTATGTTTTCTAAGATTTTTTCTGGAGAAACAGGAATGGATATGTATACTACTGCTGTTTCTGATGTATATGAGGATTTATTTGATGAAGGGATTTTTACAGGAAAAGGTATATATGACATAGATGTTTTTAATAACATACTTAAAGGAGAGATTCAGGAAAATACAGTATTAAGTCACGACTTGCTTGAAGGTTCTTACATAAGGGCAGCTTTAGTTACTGATATAGAATTGATTGATGGATACCCTGCTTATTATAATTCAAGTTCTAAAAGACTTCATAGATGGGTAAGGGGGGATTGGCAGCTTTTACCTTGGTTATTTAAAAAAACACCTTTAAATATGTTATCTAATTGGAAAATATTTGACAATTTAAGAAGGAGTCTTTTATCTCCATCAATTATGTTCCTTACAATAGTATCCTTATGTATATTCTTTAACCCAGATAAATGGCTTGTAGTTTCATTTATTGCACTGTTGTGTCCTATACTTTTTGATGTATCAGAGGCGGTAGTATCACCAATTAAGGGAATAAGCTTATCTGGCAAGATAAATAGCGGCAAAAATGTTATTGAACAGTTTTTTCTAATATTTAGTTTTTTACCTTATCAGTCATACTTAATGCTAGATGCTATAATTACAACTTTATATAGATTGCTTATAAGTAAGAAAAATTTACTTCAATGGCAGACCGCGGCGGATGTGGAAGCAAGTTCAGGTAGAGAATTAAAGGATTCCATACAATCAATGTGGATTGGTAGTGCAATAAGTGTTCTTATTGGAGTTTTATCATTTAGAAATTCTGTGGAAACAGGGTTACTTATGGTTCCTTCTTGTGTAATATGGTTTTTTAGTCCTTGGACAGCATATATCATAAGTAAGGAAATACAAGGAACAAGGGAAGAATTAACTGAAGACAAGGAAGAATTACTTAGAAGATTAGGGAGAAGGACATGGGCATATTTTGAAGATTTTGTTAGGCCAAAAGATAATTGGCTTGCACCAGATAACTATCAGGAAGATCCACCAAATGGAATAGCAACTAGGACTTCACCAACTAATATGGGTATGGGTCTAACGTCTAATTTGGTTGCTTTCGATCTTGGATATATAGGAATATTAGAGCTACAAGAAAGATTAGATAAGATAGTTACTAATATGGAATCACTAGAAAAATACAGAGGACATTTCTATAATTGGTATGATACGAGGACTAGGTCGCCACTTTATCCTAGGTATATATCCACAGTAGATAGTGGGAATCTTATTGGCTATATGTGGCTTGTAAATGAATCACTAAAAGAATATAAGAGGCTTCCTGTAATTAACACAAAACTAGTCTCAGGCATAACTGATACTTTAAAACTTGCTAATTGTGAAATAGAAAAATCATTAGGTATAAAAGATTTTTACTCAGAGTTATATGATGAGATAAATAGTGAAGAATTTGATATAATCTCTTGGAAGATGAGTTTACAAAAGCTTTGGAGCAAGTGTATAGAAGTAGAGAAAATGGAAGAGGGAAAAAAATTATATTGGAACTATAAAGCAAAGCATGCCATAGGTAAATATTTAAATGAAATTCAAAGACTCTTTCCTTGGGTTGATATAGTAAATAAAAAATCGGATAACTCACAGAATTTAACCGAAAGACTAAAAGAGTTAGTTACTAAAATTTCATTAAAGGACTTACCTGTCGAAATAGATAATTTGGAAATTGATAACTACTTTGCTCATTCTGAAGAAAATAAAGACTTTATACAAGAGATAAAACAGTTATTATTAAGCAGTAGAAATGAGATAATAAGCTTAATTGAGAAAATAGAAAAAATAATAGAAAGAATAGATAATATATCTGAAAATACTAATTTCAGAATGCTCTATGATGAAAAGAGACAGCTTTTCGCAATAGGATATGATGTAGAAAGAGATAGTTTAGGTAATAGTTATTATGATTTATTGGCATCAGAGGCAAGACAGGCGAGTTTTGTAGCAATAGCTAAAGGTGACGTCGAGCATACTCACTGGTTTAAACTAGGTAGGGCTATGACACTAGTAGGTAAAAGCAAAGGACTGGTATCTTGGACTGGGACGATGTTTGAATATCTTATGCCACTTATAATTATGAGAAACTATCCTGATACACTACTTGACGAAACTTATAGAGCTATTGTAGAAGGACAGAGAAACTATGGCAAATTAAAAGGAATCCCTTGGGGAATATCTGAATCTGCATTTTATCATTTTGATGTGAGCTTAAATTATCAATATAAGGCTTTTGGAGTTCCAGGAATAGGACTAAAAAGAGGTCTCGCAAATGAATTAGTAATTGCACCATATGCTACTATCATGGCATTACAAGTTGATTTAAAAGGAGCTTTTGAGAATATAAAGAGTCTTATTAGGATTGGTATGGAAGGAAGGTATGGCTTCTATGAAGCTATAGATTATACTAAGGAAAGACTTCCAGGAGAAAAGAAAGAAGCCTTAGTAAAATGCTTTATGGTTCATCATGAAGGTATGAGCTTAATGACTCTAGGTAACATTTTAAGAAATAATATATTCCAAGAGAGATTTCATAGAATTCCTAAAGTAAAAGCTGCGGAGCTTCTTCTTCAGGAAAAGGCTACAAAGGCTGTAGTATATGATAGAGAGCAACATTATGATGACCAAGATTTTGTATCTGAGAAACAAAATCTAATAGGCAGAAAATATGATACAGCTAAAAGTGAAATTCCAGAGACTCACTTAATGTCAAATGGAAATTATTCTTTAATGATAACCAACAGCGGTAGTGGATATGCAAAAAAAGAAGATATGACAGTTTATAGATGGAGAGAAGATGTAACGTCAGATAACACTGGAATGTTCTTTTATATAAAGAATTTAAATTCCAATGAATTCTGGAGTGCAACATATGAACCTTGTAAGCAAGAAGGTGAGGAGTATCAAGTTACATTTTTATTAGATAAGGCAGAATTTGAACGGAAAGATGGAAACTTAAGAACTCACACAGAAGTTACGGTTTCTAGTGAAGATAATGCAGAAATAAGAAGGCTATCTATAACAAATCATAGCGAACATACAAGAGATATAGAGATTACAAGTTATTGTGAGGTAACACTTGCACCCTATAATGCAGATTTAGTTCACCCTGCTTTTAGTAATTTGTTTATAAAAACCGAATTTATAGATAATCCAGGTTGTATTATTGCAAATAGAAGACCTAGAGCTAAAGGCTCTAAAATACCTTGGATTATGCAAACAATTGCTTTAGATGGCACAGCAGTAGGATCTATTCAATATGAAACAAGTAGAGCTAATTTTATAGGAAGAGGAAGGAATTTATCAAATCCTCAAGCAATGGATAATGATATGCAGCTAAATATGACTGTAGGGGCAGTAATAGACCCTATAATTAGTATGAGAATTAAGGTAAGGATAGGAAAGGGTGAAACCTGTAGATTAGCATATACAACAGCAGTAAGTGATTCTAGTGAAGAGGTGATTGAACTAGCTAAAAAATATAGTGACATTCACAATATAAACAGAGTATTTGAACTTTCCTGGAGCGCAATACAAGTAGAAATGAATTATTTGGGAATAAAGTCATCACAGGCGAATATATATCAATCTATAGCCTCAAAAATTTTATTTCTAAATACTCTATTTAAAGATAGAGCTGATTATATTATGAATATAAAAAAAGGGCAATCCTCACTATGGCCTTATGGAATATCAGGAGATTTGCCAATAGTTTCACTTATAATAAGGAATGAAAAACACATAGATTTGGTAAGGCAACTTTTGAAGGCACATGAATATTGGAGTATAAAAGGGTTAAGGGTAGATTTAGTTATATTAAATCTACAGGAAACTTCTTATATTCAACCTTTGCAAGATGCAGTAAGGGATTTAATAAGCTCAAGTCATGCTAGAGATAAACAGAACAAAGCGGGAGGAGTTTTCCTGCATAACGCAGCAACTATTAAAGAAGAAGATATAGATTTTCTCATAGCTATATCAAGATTAGTTATAGATGGTGCAAAAGGATCATTGATAGCACAGATTAAAGATAATATTGAGAAAATAGATAAAAATTTTCAAACTAATAATAATGTAGAGGAATATGAAACTTTGACAATACATCCTAATGAATACGCTTCAAGTAGCTATAAGTTTACAGTTCCTGAATTGCTTTATTTCAATGGTATAGGAGGATTTAATGCTGAGAACAACTCCTATATTATAATATTAAAGGATTATGAAAATACTCCCGCACCTTGGATAAATGTAATTTCAAACGAAAGGTTTGGCTTTCATGTTTCTGAAAGCGGCGTTTCTTATACCTGGAATAAAAATAGTAGAGAGAATAAGTTAACTACATGGTCAAATGATCCTGTTATGGATAATGAAGCTGAGGAAATTTATATAAGAGATGAAATAACAGGAAAGTCATGGAGTATATCTCCTAAACCTATAAGGGACAGTGGAGAATATATAATAGAACATGGCTTTGGATACTCAATTTTTAAACATGAAGCACAGGGCGTAATAGGTGAGATGACCATGTTTGCTGATATGAATGAAAGTGCTAAGCTATGCAGAATAAAACTAAAGAATAATACCAGTGAGGAAAGAGTATTATCAATTAGTTACTATGCAAAACTCGTACTTGGGGTAACTCATGAACAAACTGCCCAATATATATATACAAGTTTTGATAATAAAGATAAATATATATATGCCAGAAATCCTTATAGTGAACATTTTGGTAGTCTAATATGCTATATGAAAATGTTCGGTGGGGATGAACTTTCATATACAGGAGATAGAAAGGAGTTTATTGGTAGAGGTGGAAGTGACAGAGAACCTAAAGCTTTGAAGTTTAAAAAATTATCAAATGTAGTAGGTGCTGGACTTGATCCATGTTTTGCACAGAATATCAAATTAAGTTTAAATAAAGGAGAAGAAAAGGAGTTTTTAGTATTACTTGGCCAGGATGAAAGTTTTGATTCCATAGAAAGAGTTATAAATAAATATAAGGATTCGCAAAAAGCTGAGGAAGAACTAGATAATGTAAAAAATTACTGGAATGGATTACTTGGAACAATACAAGTAGAGACACCAGATAAATCAATGGATTTAATGGTAAATGGATGGCTCATGTATCAAGTTATATCTTGTAGGTTCTGGGCAAGAACAGGATTCTACCAATCAGGAGGAGCTTATGGATTCAGAGATCAACTTCAAGATGTAATGGCTATTGGTTATTTAAATCCTAAAATAACAAGGGAGCATATAATTTATAGTGCTTCTAAACAGTATCTAGAAGGTGATGTACAGCATTGGTGGCACCCTATTGTAGAAAGTGGAATAAGAACAAGGTTCTCAGACGATTTATTATGGCTTCCTTATGTAACTATAGATTATATACAAAGTACAGGTGATTACAGCATATTAGATGAAGAGGCTGGGTATTTAGAAGATGAAATTCTAAAGGAAGGCGAAGACGAAAGATATAATATATCTAGAATATCTGAAAAAAAAGGTAGTATTTATGAACATTGTATAAAAGCAATAGAAATATCATTGAGATTTGGACCGCATAACATTCCGCTTATGGGCTCTGGAGATTGGAATGATGGTATGAGCACTATAGGAAACAAAGGAAGAGGAGAAAGTGTATGGCTTGGATGGTTCCTTTACAATATCTTAGATAACTTTATAAGCATATGTGGGGTAAAAGAAGATACTGAAAAGATTCAGAAATATAGAGAAATGAAAGAATTTATTAAAGAAAACTTAGAAAAGAATGCATGGGATGGAGGCTGGTATAGAAGAGCATACTTTGACGATGGAACACCACTTGGATCTATACAAAACGATGAATGTCAAATAGATTCCCTATCCCAATCATGGGCAGTTATATCTAAAGCAGGAAAAGAGTCTAGAGTGAAAGAAGGTATGGAAGCTCTTCAAAGGAATCTTATAAAAGAAGATAAAGGTATCGTGTTGTTACTTACACCTGCCTTTGATAAATCTTCTCTAGAGCCAGGGTATATTAAAGGATATGTACCAGGAGTGAGAGAAAATGGAGGTCAATATACTCATGCATCAATATGGGTAATATTAGCTCTAGCTAAAATGGGTGATAATAATAGAGCATGGAAAATATTTAATATGATAAATCCAATAAATCATGCCAAATCATATTTGAATTGCCAAGTTTACAAAGTTGAGCCTTATGTTATGACAGCAGACGTGTATGCTGTAGAACCGCATACAGGTAGAGGTGGTTGGAGCTGGTACACTGGTGCTGCTGGATGGATGTATAGAACGGGAATAGAAGGTATACTTGGATTCAAGCTAGAGGGAAGTGATGGCTTTACAGTAAATCCATGTGTACCGGATAACTGGAAAGATTATAAAATATTCTATAATAGAGGTAAGTGTAAGTATAAAATTCATGTTTTAAGAGGTGAAGATAAAGGAATTTGGTTAGATGGTAATAAAGTTCAAAATAGAATAGTACCTTTCCAAGAGGATGGCGAACATCAAGTTAAAGTGATAATTTAATATGGAGAGTTAATAAAAGTGAAAAAAATATTTTGGAGAAATAATAAAAATTAGAAAAATAAAAGAAGGAATTTGCTGAATAACGCAGAATTATTATTAATAGATATAAAATATTAATAAGGAGGTATATATTTATGACAGAGATTAAACAGATATATAAATGTGAGATTTGTGGAAATATTGTAGAGATAATTCATAGAGGCGGAGGAACATTAACTTGTTGTGGAAAGCCAATGAGACTTTTTACAGATAATACTGTAGATGCTGCTGTTGAAAAACACTTGCCTGTAATAGAAAAAATAGCTGGTGGTGTAATTGTAAGAGTTGGAGAAGTTGAACATCCAATGTTAGATGAACATCACATTGAATGGATAGAGATACATACTGCAAACAAAGTATATAAAAAATATTTGAAGCCAGGTGAAAAACCTGAAGCAATATTTAAGGTAGATGAAAATGTATTATTTGCAAGAGAATATTGTAATTTACATGGTTTGTGGAAAAAATAACATAATTTTAAATGTCATGGAATTATTCCATGACATTTTACTTTAACAAGTAAAAGTTTTCTGTTATTATAAAGTTATTTAGGTATCTTACAAAAATAAAATTAGAGGTGTATAAAATGGAGAACAATAAAAAAATAATATTTAGTGGAATACAACCATCAGGAAACTTAACAATTGGAAACTATTTAGGGGCCCTAAAGAATTGGGTTAAATTACAGGATCAGTATGACTGTTATTACTGTGTAGTAGACTTACATGCTATAACAGTAAGGCAAGAACCAAAGGAGTTAAGAAGAAGAACACTTGAAGTGTTAGCGATATATTTAGCTGCAGGACTTGATCCGGAAAAAAATACTATGTTTATTCAATCACATGTTTCAACACATTCGGAAGCAGCTTGGCTTTTAAATTGCTTTACTTATACTGGTGAACTCAGTAGAATGACACAATTTAAAGATAAATCTAAAAGATATGGGGAAGCTACTGTTAGCGTAGGATTATTAGATTATCCTGTATTAATGGCTGCAGATATATTGTTATATAACGCGGATTTAGTGCCTGTTGGAAAAGATCAAACTCAGCACTTAGAAATTACAAGAGACATAGCTCAAAGATTTAATAATTTATATAGTCCTACATTTACAATACCAGAAGGATATATTCCAGAAGCAGGTGCTAAAATAATGGATTTACAAGAGCCTACTAAGAAAATGTCAAAATCCTCAGACAACCCTAATAGTTATATATTAATTATGGATCCACCAGAAGTTATAAGGAAAAAAGTTAGTAGATGTGTTACAGATAGCATAGGGGTTGTTAAATATAACGATGAACAACCAGGAATTAAAAATTTAATGACAATATTAAGTACTATAACAGGAATGACACCACAAGAAATAGAAAATAAGTATGAGGGCCAAGGATATGCTCAATTTAAGTTAGATGTAGCAGAAGCTATAGTAAATGAATTAGAACCTATACAGAAAAAAGTAAATGATCTCTTAAATAACAAAGATTATTTAGAAAGTATCTATAAAAAAGGTGCAGAAAAAGCATATTACGATTCTAATAAGGTTCTTAGAAAGATGCAGAAGAAAATAGGTTTTATTCCTAAACAATAAAATAGAGGGCTAGTTACATATAATGTAACTAGCTTATTTTTTCATCTTTTAATATAAATTTATTTATTACGTGAGCAACGCCATGTTCTTCATTTGTTTTTGTTATATAATTAGCTATTTTTTTAAGTTCTGGGAAGGCATTACCCATAGCCACTCCAAGGCCAGCATATTCAACCATATGAATATCATTTCCAGCATCACCCATGCAAATTACCTCTTCTTGTTTTATCCCTAAGCTTTTAGCTAAAAGTTCTACTCCAAAACCTTTGTTAACTTTTTTATTTATAAATTCAAGGAAAAATGGAGCACTTCTAACGACAGTATATTTATCATAAACTTCTTTAGGTAGTTTTTCTATAACCTTAGATAAAATAGGTTCTTTATCAATAAACATTATTTTAACTATAGTTGTAGAATCATCTACCTTATCAAAGTCAACTATTTCCAGTGGAATATTGTTCATGTTGGACTCTAATTGGCTATATTCATTAGAGTTAGGAGTTATGCAAGAAGTTGATGTTAAAGCGTGGATATTTACAGATAACTTCTTACTCAAATCATATAAATATTTAAGATCACTTAAATTCAATAAATTTTCAGCAATTACTTTACCAGTTTTAGTATTTTGAACTACTGCACCGTTAAATGCAACAGCATAGTCGTCATCTGTTAATAAATTCAGCTCTTCTAAGTATCGCTTTATTCCATCTATGGGTCTTCCAGTGGCTAATACCACTTTTACTCCTTTTTTTCTTGCTCTTTCGATAGCTTTAAAATTTTCATTAGATATCTTCTTATCCTTATTTAATAAAGTTCCGTCCATGTCTAGTGCTACTAATTTATACATTGATAACCTCCTAAATTTATTTTAATATGGATGAAGTGAAACTTGAATCAGATGGGTTTTTAAACCCAATCTGATTCTTAGTTGAACGAATCCAGGGATGTACCCGCTCTTTACTCACGCTTTGAATAAGATGGGAGTATCAGAGCGGGTAGTCATCGGATAAGCTAATTATACATACTAATTTTAATAAAAGAAATGATCAAGTTCTTTAATAATAGGTTGTTGAAGTTAACTATATAAATAATTAAACGTTTACTATACCGTGATAATAATTTTTTGTAAATCTAAATTAGTTATGGGGTACTGGAATAACTTAAGTTGACATCGGTACATAATAAAGTTAAAATCATTGATGAGAGCAAAAAGAGAAGAGGAGAGAGAGCTGTGGCGGACTTAATAAATGAGATTAAAAAAAGAAGAACCTTTGCAATAATATCTCACCCTGATGCTGGAAAAACAACATTGACTGAAAAGCTGTTGTTATACGGAGGTGCAATAAGACTTGCGGGTTCTGTTAAGGCTAGAAAAGCTTCAAAACATGCAGTATCTGACTGGATGGAAATTGAGAAGCAAAGAGGTATTTCAGTTACATCTTCAGTTATGCAGTTTAATTATGATGGGTACTGCATAAACATATTAGATACACCTGGACATCAAGATTTCAGTGAGGATACATATAGAACTTTAATGGCGGCAGATAGTGCTGTTATGGTAATTGATGGTGCAAAAGGTGTAGAAGAGCAGACAAAAAAGCTTTTCCATGTTTGTTCTTTAAAAGGTATACCAATTTTTACATTTATAAATAAGATGGATAGAGAAGCTAAGGATCCATTTGAACTAATAGAAGATATAGAAAGTGTTTTAGGAATAAAATCATATCCAATAAATTGGCCTATAGGTTCAGGTGCGGACTTTAGAGGTGTTTATGATAGAAGCCAAAAGCTAGTTGAACTTTTTGGTGGTGGAAATCATGGTCAAACTGAAGTAGAGTCTACAGAAGGAAATATAGATGATGAAATATTTAATAATCTATTAGGGGATGCTTTACATAAAAAGCTAAAAGACGATATAGAATTACTTGATATAGCAGGGGATGAATTTGACTTAGATAAGGTAAGAACTGGTTCACTTACTCCTGTATTCTTTGGTAGTGCTTTGACAAACTTTGGTGTAGAACCATTTTTGAAAGAATTCTTGAATCTAACTACTGCACCACTACCAAGAGAATCAGATCAGGGGGAAATTGATGTATTTAGCGATGATTTTTCAGCTTTCATATTTAAAATTCAAGCTAATATGAATCCTGCTCACAGAGATAGAATTGCATTTATGAGAATTTGCTCTGGTAAATTCAAAAAGGGTATGGAAGTTTTTCATATTCAGGGTGGAAACAAGATTAAGCTTGCACAACCACAGCAATTTTTAGCACAGGATAGAGAAATTATTGAAGAAGCATATGCCGGGGATATTATTGGAGTATTTGATCCAGGTATTTTCAATATAGGAGACACTTTATGTTCAAATGCTAATAGATTTAAATTTGAAGGCATACCTATATTTGCACCAGAACACTTTGCAAGAGTTAAAACTATGGATACTATGAAGAGAAAACAGTTCATAAAAGGTATAACTCAAATTTCACAAGAAGGTGCTATTCAAGTATTTAAGCAATTAAATATAGGGATAGAGGAAATAATTGTAGGTGTTGTGGGAATATTGCAGTTTGAAGTATTAGAATACAGACTGAAAAATGAATATAATGTAGATATAAGAATGGATAGACTTGCGTATAGGTATATAAGATGGATAGAAAATTCAGAGATAGATGTAAATAAGCTTATCTTAACAAGCGATACTAGACTTGTTAAAGACCTAAAAGAAAGGGATATATTAATATTCCAAAGTGAGTGGTCAATAAGCTGGGCATTAGAACATAATAAAGGGCTTGTATTATCTGACATTGGTAAGTCTGAATAATTAAGCACATATTTCATAGCTTAATATATATGTAAAGAAGGTTTAGATTTTTATTACATTGTGATAAAAATCTAAACCTTTTGCTTAATTATCTTATTAAATTTACATAGGAATTGTCAATGTAAGTTGAACTTATATTCTTATAGTAGTAAAAATTAAGTGGTCGTAATAATAACACTTTACTCTTATTTAGAACAAAATCTACTAGTTTAACAGTACCATAAGCAAGTAATAAGCCACCAAAAACATCTATTATCCAGTGTATTTCTAAATACATTGTAGAGAATATTACGCTCAAGCAAAAGAATCCCCAAACATACTTAAAAGGTTTACTCTGTTCCCTTATAACTAATAAGAACATTGCAAAAGCTATAGAAGTATGCATCGATGGAAAGCAATTTAAAGCAACTCCTGCAGCAGCCTGCGGGCTTAAGTTTCTTGCAAGTCCATCAGGATGTCCAAGTACATACCAAACCTCTTGCAAATGAAACATAAGGTAAAAAGGAGTAATTAAAAATACTTGTACAATGTGTCCAGATAAACCGTATCTAAGCATTTTTTTGAAATCCTTAGAGATTGCGGCTCTATAAAGTGGTAGCAATACTGGCAATACAAATCCGTTATTATAAACCATTCTTAAAAACCAGGTAAGGGTCTCTGGTTTATAAATCCTTGCAAAACCGGCATCGTTAAAAGGAATTTCTCTAAATATAGGATTTAAATCCACTACCACACTTTTACTCATTTGCCAACTTAACATCTTTCCCCAAAATGTGTATCCATGAACACTGATATAAGATACAAACATTAAAAAAGGAATGGCTAGAGATAAAAACGGTAGCCATTTCACATCTTTTCTAATATCGGAATATGATGTGAAACTGGCAAAAGCTAACATGAATATATATGCTTTATAATCAACACCTGAGTTTGAATGAAGAGCAATTATAACAGCTTTTCGCAAAAAATATAAACCTATTAAAACAAAGAAGTATTTATTTAACAAGTCATAGGCTTTAGCAAAGAAATTTTTCGCTACGTCAATGGCTTTTTTTTCTATAAAATTAGACATAAAGTGATCCCCCTCCCAACATAAAATAAATTATATCATAGAATATTAGGAGAAGTACATAAGTAAATATAGTTATTATTAGCATTTAGAATAGTTTGGTTTAAGTATAGAGTTAATCTATAATATCAAATATTTTGTTGAAGAAATAATATAAAGAGCTTAGAAAAGTTTCTAAGCCCTTTAGCTAAATTACTACATATTTTTTCTTCTACCGAATAATGCATCAACTATAAAAACTAATGCAGCTACGATTAAAAGAAGGTTGATAAAGCTGCCTCCAATTCTAAATATTAATCCTATAAGCCAAAATAATAATACGAAACCACCAAGCCATCGTAGAAATGTCATAAATATTACCTCCTGTAAAATGTTTATATTTTAGTAATAATGTTATTATTGTCATTATCTAGATAAAATATTAATAAAAATTTATTTAAATAAATTTTTATTAATATTGTATCGTTACATTTTGAAGTTTTGATATTTATTAATATAATAAATATCATAAAAAGTATTATTACTAAAAGGAGTGTGTATTACGAAAATGGAACAAAAAAAGGTAGCTATTAATAATGTGAAAACTCAAGATATAGTGCAAATAGCACTTATGGCAGCACTAACGTATATATCAACAGCGGTAATTAATGTACCTATGGGTAGTATTTTAAAAGGAGTAGTTCACCTTGGGGACACTATGATTTTTTTAGCTGCAGTATTACTCGGTAGAAAAAAAGGATTTTTATCTGCAGCTATAGGAATGTGTATGTTTGATTTATTCTCACCATATATAATTTGGGCGCCATTTACATTTTTTATAAAAGGGGTTATGGCATATATTGCAGGAACTGTAGCTTACAGAAAACATTACGATGGAAATAATACATGGAATAATATTATTGCTTTCACTTTAGGTGGAATATGGATGATAGCTGCATATTATTTAGCAGGTGTATTTATAATGCATTTTGTAATGAAGGTAGCTTTTGGTCAAGCATTTATTCTTTCAGCAGCTGAAATTCCTGGGAATATAGCACAGGTAGTTGCAGGTATAGTTTTAGCAATACCTCTAGGAAAAATATTAAAGAAAGCTAATGTAATAAGAAAATAGAAAATAAAAAAAAGAGAGGTTAAGGCCTCTCTTTAATATTCTTATCTGTCTCTCATTCTATTCTTTTCTGCTTTTCTTGCTCGTCTACATTCAGGGCATCTTACTGGATCATTTTCAAATCCCTTTTCCTTGTAAAACTCTTGTTCACCCTCTGTAAATACAAACTCTTTTCCGCAGTCTTTACATACAATATTCTTGTCTGCCATTGAAAAAAACCTCCTTAAAAACCATAGGACTAAAATTCTTCTTGATAGAGTACCTCCTATGATTAAGGAGAATAGATTACCTTGAAAAAAATTGACCTATTAAAAATTATTTATAGAGTAAAACTCTATAAATATTATATCACGTTTTACAAAAAAAACAATATTTGGCAAAAAAAATTAAGGCAAAAAAATTAAGGAGAAAATATAAAAATATATAATAAAAGATATTAAAAAGT
>Ga0183101_1000101_pt3 | contig 76180 bp, 82 predicted proteins | sample Biomet3_FD_127790 | JGI IMG/M metagenome (GOLD analysis project Ga0183101, IMG submission 127790) | Microbial communities from bioreactor (seeded with sewage sludge) at LBNL, California, USA - Biofuel metagenome 3 | ecosystem: Engineered > Bioreactor > Anaerobic > Unclassified ... | reverse complement strand
AGAGACGTATACCATCGGTAAAATGGCCATCGATGGAAAATACTTCTGCAACACACTTGAAGATAAAGTCAGAGACCTTACAAAAGAATCCAAAGTTTTCGGCAGGACGGCCATTCCTGCCGGAACTTACCGGATAACGATGACTTACTCACCGAAGTTCAAGCGAGTAATGCCACTCGTTAACGGCGTTCCGCAATTCGAAGCAATCCGCATTCATCCGGGTAACAAGGCTGAAGATACGGAAGGTTGTATATTGATTGGCGAGAATACCGTGATAGGCGGTCTGACTAATTCACGCAAGTGGTCTGATGAACTGAATAAAAGGATTCAGAATGCTTTAGCTACTAAAAAAGATGTTTTGATAACCATTAATAATTGATGATATGAGACGAAAGCAAATGAGCATGTACGCTGTCATCCTATTTATAATGTTGCTGACCTCGTGCCGATCAGTTAAGTATGTTCCGGTCGAAAGTGTACGGACTGAAACGAAGTATATCGATAAGCTGGTGCAAAAGCATGACTCCGTCTATTTGCACGATTCAATTTCTTCGTATATTAAGGGGGACACGGTATTTTTGAATAAGTTCCGGACGAAGTACATAAACAAGTACATCTTTGGCACGGACAGCGTCTATTTTAATAAAACCGATTCGATCCGTGTTCCTTATCCAGTCGAGAAACAACTCACCAAGTGGCAAAAGGTAGAAATGAATACCGGTAGAATAACGATTATAGCATTGATTGTATTGGCTATTTCATCAGGAGTTTATATATTTGTGAAGGGTAAAATAAAAAAGTAAACCGAGAGGTTAAAGTAGATAATTTTAGATTGAAAGAAGGAAGTTCCAGAATTATTCTAGGGCTTCCTTCATTTTTTTCATCGTTTGATAAACAAAAGTTGCTATCTTCGTAGCATTAAAATACAAGTGATATGGGAACAACAACGAAAATGATTATAAGTGACATCCTCTTAGATATATCTTGGGCAAGACTATCTACAAGATACTTCGGCAAATCACGCTCTTGGCTGCACCAAAAGTTAGACGGTATCAATAGTAACGGTGGCGTTGGGGAATTTTCCGCAGAAGAAAAACAACAGCTCAAAGGTGCTTTATGCGATCTTTCGGAACGTATACGCCAGGCTGCTGAAAAGATTTAGACCTTTCTTTTATATTTTGATTGCCGTTTAGGTAACGGCTTCGCTCCGAGTCTTTTATAGATTCGGAGCATTTTATCCCTTCTTTTCTATCTCAAAAGTCTTTTCTAAAATGGACCTCACGGTTGGATTAAAGAAGCTTAGGTTGTAAGCGGTCAGAAATGATCGCCTTTTCTTTTGTCGAGTAAAAAAGGCCCTTAGTTATTATGTTGATCTTTTTAATAAAAGTACATTCAAAAAAAATTATTTGATATTTTTCCTAGAAATGATAAATAAAATAAAATATATATATAATTTTACAGCTACAGAATGATATGAAAAACAAAAAAATGCTCATAAGATGGAAATCAAAAAATTCTCAGAAATAAATCTAAAAGATCCTTTTTTTGAAAGCTTAAAGGCTGATTATCCTGAATTTGAAAGTTGGTTTAATAAAAAATCGAGAAGTAATTCAGGAGCTTTTGTTGAGTATGACAAAGAAAACAACATACTAGACTTTTTATATTTAAAAGTAGAGAATGATACGATTGATGACGTTATACCAATATTGCCAGCAGCTAAGAGACTAAAAGTAGGCACATTCAAAATAACTGCAAGAGGGACACATCGCGGTGAAAGATTTATCAAAAAAATAATGGATGTTGCGATGGTTGAAAATGTGAAAGAAATATATGTCACGATATTTTCGAGACACGCCTTTTTGATAAGATTACTCTCCGAATACGGATTCGTAGAAAAAGCGATAAAGCACCATGAATTGGCTGATGAAAAAGTATTAATAAAGGATATGAAAACAAACACGGGTAATATTATAAAAGATTATCCAAGGATCGATTGTTCTACCGCAAAATATGTATTGTCAATATATCCTGAATATCATACTCGATTGTTTCCCGACTCCATATTGAATAACGAAAGTCGTTATGATCTCATTAAGGATGTATCATATACAAATAGCATTTATAAAATTTATATCAGCTTCATGCAAGGGACTGAATTTCTAAAGACAAACGACCTGATTCTTATTTATCGTAGCACTCCAGGTGGAGGTGCATACTATCGAAGTGTCGTTTCCGCCGTATGTACTGTCCAAGAAGTAAAAACTAAAAAAGATTTTGATAACGAATCTACTTACCTAGATTATTGTAAAGCATATTCTATTTTTAGCGAAGACGAGTTAAAAGAATATTATAGAAAAAATAGTATGGTTGTAATCAAAATGATTTATAACTTTGCATTACCCAAACGAGTGAACAATGCAGCCATGCAAGAGGCCGGCATTCATCCTCACTATTGGGGTTTTTTCCCACTGACAAGTGAGCAATTTAATCAATTAATGAAATTAGGAGGAGCAAATGAAAATTATATTATCGATTAAACCAGACTTTGTAAAAGAAATATTCTCTGGACGAAAGAAATATGAATACCGTAAATCGGTCTTTAACAACAAAGAGGTGAATTCAGTAATTATTTACTGTACAATGCCAGTAGGTAAAATCGTTGGTGAATTTTCTATTGATTGTATAGAATGCGAAAAGCCATCTGTGCTATGGGAAAAAACGAAGAATTTTTCGGGTATTAGTAAAGAATTCTTCGATGACTATTTTAGTGGACGTGAAAAAGCCTACGCTTTAAAAATCGCTTCGTATAAGGAATATAAAAAGCCAATTAATCCATCAAATATAATCCAATCATTTATAGCCCCACAATCTTTTAAGTATGTAACAGAGGATGAATTTAAAAGGTGGGTAGTTTAATCTTTTCATACATATATACCATGGAACATTCTTTCTATCTTATGAGTAAACGTAACTTAAATGTTAAACGATTTCATATATGCACTTGGGATTTACAAAAAAATGACGCATTTATAGAATTTGGGATAGAGTTTTTACTTAATGAAGAGAATGGCGAAGATTTGTCTTTCTATTTATACTTGCCTTTTTTACAATCAGATAATAAAATCAGCGACTTATCTAAAAATTTATCCAATGATTCTAATTGCCGGTTTATCTTCAATGAAAGAGTATCTTCACTAGAATCTATAAACTCAGATTCTAGAGATGGGTGTATTATTAAATTTGAGGGTAGTCGAGATTCTCTAACAATATTGCCTCTTAAGGCCGAAAAATTGTTGAACGAAAAAATATTAAAGTTATCTATGAATATCCCCCCAGAACATAAAGATAAACATTTTTATGTTCGAGTATTAATAGAAACTAAGGTAAAGACTTTAGCTATCGTGAAAAAAGAGATAACTAAAGAATCTTTTTTGTATGATGTAAAAATAAACGAACAACGGAATGTTCCCGATGGGCTACATCGATATTATAAAGATAACAAATTAAAATTATGCCAGATAGAAAAAGCCTTTTGTTTTCATGTAATACCTGATAATTATTCTATTTCTTTTATCGATGATAATAAATTGAAAAATGTCCGCAAGTTAGAAATTAACGCTTTCCATAAATATTTGCCAGACATAACAGAATTAAAAAACGATAAATATATAATTCTTTTTAATAAAAGCGAGAAAAATAGTAGCCACTCTTTTTTTTCGGTATTCACACAAGAAATTATTACTTTAAAACAGCTGTCCTTGGCCATCATAGTTAATATCGTTTGTAGCCTACTCTTTGCATTAGGTAGCCTACATATAGACAATCAAGGAAAGAAGATGTTCGCCTATTCAGGCATGACATGGGAATATAGGGTGGCTATTATAACCCTTATAATTATGCTGCTATATTATATATTCAAAATGGTGAAAAAGACTACCTTTGGATACAAATAGTTTATCTAGTCTAAAAGCATAAACCTACTAAAAGCAATGACGCTGCTAATCTTTGATTTTCATCATATTTTCTTTTCACAGCCATTTTGTATATTTGCAAAAGAAATCATTAACTTATAATAGTCAATACCATGTCAGAAATAGAAGCAAACAGTCAGTATTTTAAATTCAAAGTTGTAAATATAGTATTATATCCAGAAGGGCAACAACTCAAAAAAAACTATATTGATATCTTAGAGAAAATTTATAAAGAGAAAAAAACTGTTCACACGCACGGTGAACGATGCACGCTTATTCGCACATTTTATAAATCAGCAGATAGTAATATCATCCACGGGGACATATCAAACGCTTTGTTTCTAAACCCACAAGACATGGCTTTGGATTCTAAAACAAACGAGATTGTTCAAAGCAATGCAGATCCAGACAAAGGTTTTGGCCTCAAAATATGGAATTACTTTTTCTTCCCTGAGTATCACCGATTGGTGATTGATAGTACTGCATCAGAAAAGCAACTTTTAAAATTCCTTGACGAAACGTTCAACATATATATGAGACAAGACGATTATGAAATAAACATGGAAAAAGATCGTCAGACGATAGAACGAATCATTAATGCCCCCGCTCTTTCCAAACTCTTGGTCAGGGTATCCTATTCGAATAATGATAACGAAGAAGGTTGGGAAGGAATAATAGATAGGCAACTTAAAGATAGTTGTTCTAAAAATGCAAAACTTGAATTAAAAGCTAACAAAAAAGCGCCCATTCAAATCTCAAAAAGTGAAATGGTAAAAGGCTTTATAAAATTAAGTGCATCCAACGGATATGCCGAAGCCTCTGAAATTGAAGAAGATGGAACTATTACTCATATCACCACACAAGATCACCCTCTCATTAATACAGTGTCATATATAGACGACGGTCTTGGTGTCAAGCTAAAGGACTTTGTTAAAAGAATAGCTCATAAAGAAATATAGTAATGAATGATAAAGATGAAACCACTAACTATGGCGTAGGCTGGAAAACAGTACGGCACATATATTTGAGCGATAAGAAAAATATTTATAGATCTCTCAAATGGCCCCTTTTTTTATCACTAGTACCTACGTTGGTGGGTATTCTGTCGGATGGAAATTCATCTGTACTTTTAGAATCAATTATAAATATCACTATTAGCATTTGTCCTGCAATACTAGGCTTTACTTTATCTGGTTATGCGCTGATCATAGGTTTAAGTAATTCGAAATATATTGATGGCCTATTAGAATATAAACAAAAAGGGAAATCGATGTTTCAATCGGTTAACACCGTTTTCGCCGTAGTGTTATTCTTTTCATTTTTTACAACAATATTAGCAATTGTTATAAAAGTAATTTTTGAATGCCAAATAATAATTAATTCGACCATAACTGTTGATATTCTAAATTGGTCAGTAGTATTTATTATCCTCTTTCTATTAATCTATACAGTAAATTCTATAAAAGATATTGTAATCAATATTTTTAACTTCGGTCAGTTCATTCAGGCAAAAAAGGACTCCGAAAAATAAGCTATTTTACCATGCTTTTTTGTTCTAAACAACTATTTTGTTAGGTTAATATTACTATAAGAACTATTTACTTATTTCGTAATGCATTTAAACTAAAATCAAGTACTCTATAATTTGATCATACAACAAAAATTCGACGACACCGTAAACAAACTTGGTGTTGCAAATTTCTGACATAGACACTGGTTTAATTGAATGAATTTAAAGCCTTTCCCCTATTATAAATATTCAATCTTCAGTATTGTCTTCATCTATAACATCAATATCGTCTTGATATTTTCTTTGCATATCTAATGAAGTTTCTCCTAGTTTCTGTTTTGGAGCAATTTCTTCTAATGAACGGAAAGGATAATACCTGATTTTTGCGTCAGCTTGCTCAATGGTTTCTCTTAGGATCATTACAGCTTTACTAAAATCTTTATTAATATAAAATTCATATTCTGCCTTTAGTGTGCTAAGAATTATTTGATTTTTATGATCAAGCGCCAATGATTCATATTCCTTAATGAGATTATATAATACCCTTTTATCTGGCTTATAATTTCTAATTAAGCACCGAAAATATGCTTCAATATGATATTTGTTTGTTTTCTGTAATTCATAATTTTCGCGAGCCAAATCTAAGGCGCCATAATAATCTTTTAAAAGTAGTTTTACAATTACTAACTCATGCTTTGCTTTTGCTACATATCCTTTTTCTTTATCTTTTTTTGATAGCGTAAGAGCTTTCTCGTAGTATTCCTGAGCTTTATTATAATCCTTTTTCCATCGATGGTAAAATCCTAATAGGAATTGTTTTGAATAACCATCAAAATAATCAATCTCGTCAAAAAATCTATGATTTTGAAGTCTACATAGAGAAGAGCACAACCAATACCTAACACTCCGTATAATCTCTTCATAGTAATTATTACCGTCTTCTAAAAACCTATCACATAATAAAACAACATCTTTATATTCTCCTACTTTATATTGCTCAATTATAACATTAAGAGTAAAAGATGGTATTAAATATTTTTTATCAATCTTTTTTATGTGTTGTTTTATTGCTTGTTGAATACCATAAAGATAACCTGACAAGTCATATTTGGATGCATTTCCACTAGTTAAAAATAATTTAATTCCGTCTTCAAATGCATCATTAAACAATTTATTCAATTTAATATGTTCTCTATTAATATAATCAGAGACGACGGGATTTACTTTAATGTATTGATTGTTTCCTCCAAACCGTTCAAATAAAGAATATAGATGTAATTTTTGGAGCACATCGTCAGGATTTGCATTGACTTTTTTAAGGATAGTATAAATAATATCGAAACTCACAAATTCAAATTGAGAAAGTAGTATAAGGGTTTGGTAGCAAGTATCATCTTCTTTAATAATATTAATTATAGCGATGTAGCTTTTTTCCTCAGATTTTACAACTTCTATAATTCGTTTTAGTGCATCATCCCTAGTTGTACTATTTTTTATTACATCTACACATCTGAATATTAAGGATGGAATGCCAGATATGTTCTTCAATATTGTATCTTCTAGTTTATTGTCTAAACGAGTCGAGTCAATTTCAGCGTAAGCATATAAAAGCACTTTAGCAGATTTTGTATCTAATGGATTTATTTGTAACGAGATAATTTGGTTAAAATAATTGCTAGTACTAGAACTTATAAAATTACGAGATGCTATAAATAAACATAATTTCCTAGTTAACTTTTTATTTATAATTAGCTCTTTAAACCAAGAAGATAAAAGACCATTTGATAATACACAAGCACCATTATCTCTGATGATTATAGCTTCTTTTTTTTCAACAACTTCATTAATCAATGATATAGCGATGCTAATTTTTTCTTCTTTGGATTTCCTTGCTATCTCTAGTATTGTGTCATAGCCGTATATTAACAACAGATCATCGAGTTGAAAAATTAAATTTTCAACACTATCATTTTCTGATAATTCTATACTAGCGGGATCATATGTCGACTCTTTATTAGTTGTTACTTTTGAGATTATATATTCTTTTAACAACCTTCTGCGACCAACTCCAGGAGGAAAACCAGAGATAATAACACACCTTTTTTGATCACTTTGTCCATCATAATATTTTTGATCTAATAGCCCGAGTTCATTATCTCTACCCTTAAATAGAGTCTCTTTTTTTGCAATATTCGGATATTTGCTCCAAACTATCTCACGAATTTTTTCTTTTATTTTACGTGCTAAGAGGATAGGACTGGTATATTCTTCTAATATATAATCTTTTCTTATCCATTGTTTAATTCTGGAATCGCTATGTTTAACATTTGGATCTATTATGAAAGGAAGAAAAGCAGAAAAAGTTCCATCATCTATCAAATCTCTAATGTTTGAAAGCTCTGTTTTAACCCAATCGGAATTAAGTGCTTCATCTGAAATTAAAAAAACGAATATTTCACACTTATTAATAGCTTTAACTATCTCTTCAATAATTAATTTCCCACTCTCAAATGTTCTATCGTCAACAACGCAATTGTCTAAGCCTATTGCTTGTTCTAAAGTTCGCACAAAAGTTTTTTGCGCACTACTATGGGATATAAATGCTTTTACCATGAGAAAACTCTATTTTACATAATTCTTATTTTTCACTCTCATTCTTAAAAATTATTCATTAATAATGAAAGCATTAAATACACGATATTAACATATATCATTTTTGTTATAATATATTGACAATGGCAAAGTTATATATATTTTTCTTTTTACTTGACGATTTTTATAAGTTTTTTTGATTTTTTCAAAAGATATTAAACAATATTATCAGCTTGCAAAAATAAATTATAGTATTTTAATTATCAGATCTTTTGAAAATTTATACCTAAAAACCATGTTTGCATTTATTTATATGATTTATTCCTTAAAACACACCACCTTATAATCTATTTATAAAAACAAAACACACAGACTTTTATGTTTTCTATATTTATAAAGAAAGTTCCACTTGAGAAGATCAAAGAAATATTTTAATGTAAGATGTTTTAAATTGTCATTTCAGCAACGGTAATAACCTTAAAGTGATTTACTTTTGCGAATATGAATATAGATATAAGCATATTAAAAGAGAAAATTTTCCCTGCAGTATACCAAATAACAGGGTATAGTGGGAAACTCGGAAAAGATATAGATAATTTGTCTACAACAGAAGATGATAAGAATATTCTTTCTCTCTATATGGATGAAGCCATTACTAATATCTCTGATGTAATTGCCAGAAAAAGTTATTTAAAATCAGAAGACGATACGACTATTGTCATCACTTTTAATATGCCAGCTAATTGGAATATCAATACACAAACATCTCTATCCAAAAACTTAACCCAATACATAGTAAACTATATTTGCTATAAATGGTTTGTCATAACAAAGCAAGATACCATTAAGTCCTATAGCGATACATTGGAAAGCATCGTACTTAAAATCAGACAAAATTTATCAGAACGTAATAAGCCATAACCATGGAAGGAAGTAAAAAAATAACGATTGAAATCCTACAGAATGATATAATGAAGGGAGTGAAAAGTAACTCCTATTATGTAGGAGAAGCCAGAAAGGACCAACAGGGAATGTTAGAAACAGCATCTAGGTTACAGGCTTCTGACGATGAAGATGATATTCTCATCAAATTCATTAAATCGGCAGCTTCAAAATTATGTAACCTACTTACAAAAACTATGGGTGATTCAAGTTACATGTTGACAAACGCAGCCCCACTAAAGTTTATTTTCACTAGCAATGCTGTCGCTAATTTCATGGATTCGCAAAAAGGAGCCTTGACCGTTCTCATGCAAGATTATATGGAGAATACTTGCCTTATGGATTGGATGGCCACCAATAAACCGGACGAAGCCAAATGGTTCTTTGACAAAATTGCCTCAATAAGTAACGAGATAAGAATCATTTCTTCCCATAGAAGCAAACCTTCATTATCATGACAGATGTTTTCAACCTCGAAATAAACCTTTTAAAAATACTTGAGAAGGTTAATCTTAGAGCATATTACATTATTGAATATGCCAAGAGAAAAGACATCGATTTAGATATAGTCGCTTCCTCTACAGATAACTATGACGAACTGAGAATATATCTAAATACGGCATTAGACAATGCTAAAAACATTATATCTACAAGATCAAGAGATATGGTTGCTATATTAGATTCAAGTAATGATATAGCGACTTATACGATAACCCCATACATGCAAAAAGATAAGGCCGAAGAGAATGCTAAATCAATAAAATTAGCTATTGAAGATTATCTAGTCGCTTATGTGTTATATAAATGGCTAAATAATTATAACTCAAACATTGCAAGCCCTCAATTAGAAGAATCAGAAAACTGCAAAGGAAGAATCGTCAATTATATTTCTCTTGCATCCGGGCATATCAGGCGAAGAGCGACCGATTTAGGAGGAATTTAGGGGAGAACTTCTCCCCTCTTTTTATCTTAGCCTATTTGTAAATGAATCGTCTACCATGCACTCGATATAATTTATAGCAACATCCGTCCGAACGCCTCCAATCAAACATACTATAAAGAACTTATAAGGTTTTGATTTATTCATCTTGGTAATAAGGTCCCTTATATCAACCATCTTTTCTTTACCAGCAATTAAATTAAAATGTTCGGCATCGTTTGAACCCAAAATATAAAAACCGACATCTGAAAAAGCAGTTAAGTCATCACCACGTAATTTGACCGATTCTCCCCTTAAATACAAATCAGAAAGTGACCGTTTAACAATAGCCCTTAAAGCACTCTGAACAATTCTTTTCAATGTCATTGTTCCCATCTTGATAGGTCTCGTCATCAATGCCACTGTGGAAACACTCCGATGCGAGTTGTCCATGTCATAAACATTAGTCGTAGTTATTCCGTTGTTTGTTACTTCTGAAAGAGCTAAAATATCGGGATAGGTATTAACAAACGATCTGATGCTGATAGGAATCTTGAACCATGATTGTGAAGTAAGGGAATAAACATAACTGTATGGATAAAAACAATTGGAAACGATCACCTCTCTTTCTTTTGAATTATATCCTACCTCGGCACCGACAATATAATCCTTGAATTCGGCAGCTGAAATGCAAGCACCAAATTTAGCGACATCAAAAATCTTCTTTATTATAGGAGAAGAATCCGAGCATGAAGGAAGAAAACCATTTATTCCCGTTGAGATGCATTCAACGTCAGATCCACTCACAACCATTAAACCTTGTATCGTAGCAAATGCGACCACTTGATCCAATCCTTTTATGGACTTTCCACTTGTACAAACATGCCGGCTCATTGGCTTCGAAGTAGCATAAACGACATCCGTACCCACTGTCATCGCATAAATACCATCTTCACAAAAGACAAATAACGGATGTTCGCCAAACTGCCCCTGGCTTAACGCCGTGGTATTTGAGCACATTCCAACAACAGGTTGCGTTGAAGGTTGATACGTCGTTTTAGATGGAAATATAAAAGGGTTATTAAGTTCAGATACTTTAATCACATTTTGGCGATACAAAATAGTATTTTGTTCTACAATATCATCCACGCCACTTACCCATTTTGATATATCATCTTCGCTAAGGTCAGGATAAGAATACTGCTCCTCGTTGCGCCCCCCAGTGGTAGTAATAGTTGTAGTATTTAAAAACACGGCAATATTCAAATACTTATGCTTTGATAAGGCAAAATCTTTCCTCTTACCATTTACACAAATAGTTATTTTATAAGCCCTATTATCAGGATATGACAATAAGGGAGTAATCATATTGGGAATATCTGGCACTATCTGCTTAACGATAACCAGCCCCTTATCCGTATTGATATATGTAGACACAGAACCTGAATATGTAGTCGTTGATGCACCAAGCGGAGAAAGATAGTTACTTCCCCACCCTTTCGAATAAAGATTCTTAATACTTCCCAAATGAAGCCTTGAATTATAAACGTAACTATAATCTGCAGAAATATCAAGAGTCGAATACGAATCTTCATCAAGTATCTGTTCCAAAGAGATAGAATCATTTCTGACATCATCAATCCTATTAATTAAATTCCCATTGATATCATATTCGGCAATCTTATAAAATTGATGCTCCTCTTGAATATCCTTAATCAGATTGTCTTTTTTTCTTTGGTATTGATGGTATTTTAATCCGGTACCTGATATTATATCATTTCCTCTATTGATAGAATGCTCTATGTCATCTTTTAGTTCATTGCACATTATACTTCTCGATGCAAAAACGTCAATCCCAACAATTAGATCCTTCCAACTTTCCAAATTCAAGTTAGAAAAACTAAATGTCGGCATAAATCCCATTACCGCAAATTCGTAAATGCTTTTTGCATCTGTTGATGACTTTGGTTTGAATACCATTTGACCGATAGACATATTGATCGATTGAAAATAATCAAGATTATTCTCGAATTTGTTTCCAAATTTGAAAGTTACGTTTTCCAAACCCTTATTCCAAACTATAAATGCAGGAGAAATATAGATATAATTACCATCAAACATTCGAAGTCCGAACTTGATAAGTGTTATATCAACAAAATGGCCGTTTTTCTCCAATAGACTAATACACTCATTAAAAAAGCCATATCCGATATTATAAATATCTAAATCAGGATCTTCGCCACTAAGGTGATAATATTCACTTTCCGTAACTACCATTTCGGTTTTAGTCTTCTGCCCTATCATTAATCTAGGGAAAGGAGGTTTGCTACCAATATACTTGTAAACGCCACCAATATAAAGACAGTATTCAATAATGCCATCCTTTATTACACAGACGATGTTTCCAATAAACTCAAGACGCTTAACATCCTTGATATCCGGAGAAAGAGTTGATATAAATTTGAAGTTATTATCGTATACATCCACACTTCCATCGATATCTTTTATCATTAGATATTTATCTGCAAGGCTGTGATAATATGCATTTTTGTATCTATCAGATAAGCTAGCTTTTAGAATAGGATTTCCAACCGGTTGTAGGGAACCGTCTTTAAGTCTCATGTTGATGAGCTCCATACACTCACCATCCCGGCACATTTCATCATCCGTATTTCGGGTGATCCCACCGAATTGAATATTAACTTTTTGCATTTTTGTTGCTAAAATAAGAGTAATTTATAATGCTGTAGTAGCTAGAATAACAATTACTTTGAATTATGTCTTTTACTTCAATTGCCAACAAGGTATAGATGGAAGCACTATAAAGCTATGACATTATTTATACATGACTGTTTATTATATTCAAACTCTCCAATCAAACGCAAAATTGGAAATCACAATTTGTGATGTCAAATTCAATAGAAATGAGTATAAGACTTACCATTTATGCTTTCACATAAATAGGTGTAGCAATGCTTAGGAGTGTTCTCAATTCTCAGATAGTCATACAAATAAACATGGGTATTATGCGTGCCTTTGTCACCGTCCGTCAACTTGTTGCCAATCCTCCGATTAACAGGATCGCTGAAATACAAAATGAGTTGAAAGAACTCAAAGCTTATATCAAAGAAGCATTTGTAGATTATAACGACATTAACGAAGATACCCGAATTCAATTGGAGTTGATCAATCAGACATTGGCCGAATTGCAAACTTAAAAGAAATTACAAGACAAACATCGTAAACCAATAAGATTTAACAAAAACAAAACTGTCAACCAAATTCAATACAACACATCTATAAAAACACAAAAGAGATGTAATATTTTTTGAGATTTTGAAGATCAAAAATATATTTTATCGACACTTACAAAAGATAAACAAGAAGCATAAAATTCCTAATAAAGTCCTAGATTTTGTATTACTCTCAACTTCAATATCTATTATTATTAATCAATCAATCCTCTTGATAATTCCTAATAAATTCCCACGTTGTCTGTGACAACATTCCTTGATAGTTCTTAGAGATTTCCGAAATAATAAAACGACAATTTTCATAATGATTTGCTAATATATTAGCTATTACATCAGCATTTTTTTTTGACGAAATATAAAAACTATTCGGCATATCGTAACGCCAATGATCAATTTCATCTAAAGATGAAAGGAATGAGCGAATACCATCTCTATCACCAAATGAATCAGAATATACTAATAAATATACCATAAATTTTAATCAGCTTTAAATAAAACATTCTTACAATCTATCAAGTTTAAATAGATATCAGCAGTTGGATCATTTATTGTATCTATAGCTTTTTTATAGATGAGTTCCGTATCTCCATCAATTTTACTTTTCTTAAAGCCAGGAAATCCGAGCACTACATCTTTCAAAGAGTTTAACAACTCAGACACCTTTGGAAGATCTTTACTATCAACTAAAGTTATCAATTTAAGAATCCTTCTAAACGTATTAAAAATTAAATCTTTATGAGATTCAGATATATGAGGAATTCCTGTATCAGCCATTCCAATATCATCGTTATTTTCATTGTCATTAGATACAGATTGTTTCATATTGTTTCCAATAGCAAATAACTTCTCAATGTATAATTTCATAATGTTACCATTGATTTCATTTATCTGTTCCAAAATATTTACGGTACACATAACTTAAGAATTACTTTACTAAATCATTTTTTGAACTTGCAGAACCATCTTCTGAGCTTACTGGAGCATCTTTTGAACTTGCAGAACCATCTTCCTTTATTGTTTTTATCATATTTTGTGTCATCGATCTATATGATTCTGCTGATCGTTCCATTTGTTCAGTATACATTTTACACTTTGTTCCAAATTCATCCGATTTTTCTTTTATAGAAGAATTTATTTTAACCTTAATATCATCAAGAACCTTCTCCGTATCAGTTTTCATTTTTTTCGATTCACCTTCTGCTACTTCTCTTAATGATTTTATAGCGCTTTCAACTTTACTATGGATATTATCAATTTCACTTGTAGATTTCTCTGAATTATTTTCAATTTTATCCATATACGATTTACTTTCTTTCATAATTTCATCCGTCTTATATACTGAATATATTGAAAACACTAAAAAAACAATCATCAAAATGCCTCCCCATATTGATATCACAGTAAAATCTGACTGTTGTTTATTATATTGCAATTGCAAAATGTCCGAAATATTTTTTTCTTCTTCCTTAAATTGAGCAATGGACAATTTGTCTTTGTAATGAATACAACACAAATTATAATTTATATTTTTACAATAATTCTTGTGAATTTCCACAATTCGTTCTTGATATTTTGCATATTGGCAATCCATTATAACAAATAAAGCTATTACAGAAAGCGTTGCAATAATAATTGTCCAGAGAAATGTATGCTTGTATAAGTGCAATTTTCTTTTATCAATTTTATATGCACAATTATCACAGGACTTTTCATTCATACTAGGACCCAAATTAGCTTCACACATAAAAAAACATATTAATACTATCGCAAATATACTTAATAAAATCATATAAATGAATTCATTTCTGATATTTGATAAAAAAAGCTATTATTTTTATATTATTTAGAAGTAGTTTTGAATTATAGAGATAGATAAATAGAACAATAGATATCAGCACATTAATTGAATAAATGCCTATAATCTAATAGTTTTCAAGATAATAAGTCATAAGTCATTATCCAATTTATCTCACTAATAAACAATATATCAAACAACAACAGTTAGTAGCAAACGCTTCCAAATACTTTCAAAAGATTTTGGTCCATAAAAAACGGAGATGCTTCTATTTCCTAAACGGGGAGTTTGTTGGAGCTTTGAAGAGCAAATATACTTTTTTGCTGAACCGTTCTCAGAAGAAGGAAATCCAAGTATAGTTCTCATAAATCCCAGAAGTACAGATAATACCTCTCATCTTATTGGCGATAAAAACAAAGTATGATGACGGAAATAAAGAAGCATATAATTTTCCTGTTGTATCCATATTTACTTTTTTACTTTCATAAAATCATAATTATCAGATATACCACAGTCCATTTTCCAACTGTCACAAACATAATCGGATAATAAAACATCTTGATTTTTCAACTTACATTTATGCCTGCAAACTCTTGATTGAGTTCCATCTTTTTGAGAGGATAATAATAACCGCAATAGATGCAGTCTTTACAAGTCGCTTTTCTTGAATATTCTATTATCATGTCTTTTTCTGTTTCTGGGGACATTCGTTTTTAAACATGTTCGGTAAAGAGCAGAGATAGAATGCCTCCCCATTAATAGTTTTGATGAAGAATTTGCAATTCATACAGATATTTTTATTAATTTCTTTCATTTCAAACAGCTTTTTAATCGTTTCAAAATATATGTTCCCGGCATGGTTATTCGGCCTTTGGACTTATAAACATCATCAATCAGCTTTCTGAGTGTATCTCCGAAATCAGGATTGTCCTTCCATTGCATGATTGTGATATATTCATCGGTTTTCACAAGTGGCTTAAGATTCTCTTCGATGCGAAATAGGACTTTGCTTTTGCAATTGATCTTTCCTTGTTTCTCCAAATCTTGCATTTGTTTTATAACATCGACAATAGAATAACCGGAATGAGAATCCATCCAAGAAAACAGCCCCCAAATACGAGAGCCGAACTCTCCTTCATTGGAAAGCCTTCTAAGTTCTTTTATGTCGTCATTGTTAGCACCGTACTTTTTGCAGTAAGATATTAGTTTTTCTCTTGAAGAAGATTCTTTTTGAGCCTCATCATCTTCCGACTTTCCGACGACGTCAGGAGGAGAAAGAGGAGGTATTTTACTTTTCTTTCCTTTACTTTGTGTACTTTTTGCGGAGTTTATAGGCGTTTCTTCGGAAGTTATGCCTATTTCTTCGGAGGAAATGAGCTTTTCTTCGGAAGAAATACTGTTTTTCTCAGAAGAAATAAGAGAATAATTTGAAAAGTTTACGACTCTCCTTGATAAGGAACAGATCTCTTTATAACGTTCTTGAATTCCTGTAGATGTCAAAACCTTATCCGATTCGAAAAGTTCTTTAGAAAACAACCCTATTACCAAGCAGCACTTAATCACCTCGCGTATATAAGCCTCTTCATAGCCCGTTTGTTCCGATACTATGAAAGGCAACTCTTCATCCCACCTCATGTAATACCCTTCCTTGTAGATATTACATAGCAGGAGAGCATATACTGTTATAGCTTTACCACCCTGATACTTGATTAATTTTCTAATTTTCAAATCCTGAAAAAAGCAGATATCAAATGGAAAATAGTCCAACCCTATTTTTCTATTTCTACCCATATGACACATCTTTTAAGTATTCAATTACTTCTCTCTGAAAATCATCGAATGAACGACAAATAATATATTTGCTCCCCATCCGTTCTATTTCTGATTGCCATTTCTTTTGCGCGTCAGACTGTTTGCCCTTCGCTGTCTTCATCTCCACACACAAAGCACCGTAATGCCGATTACTACGTAGTAGGATTAAATCGGAAACACCCGCCGTTGCACCCTCTTCTTTAAGTTTCGCGCCTGTTATATCATCACGTCTGCCACCGTTTGGGACAGCAAATAGAACATACTTCAACTTTGGATAAGCAAACCGAAACCAGCGTACACAAGCACATTGTATCCGATGTTCCTCATCAGAAGGTTTCTTTCGAGAAACAGTTTGATTTTTTAGCATTTCATCATATTTCATATTTTATGATTTAAGATGTAGAAGGTGAGCATTCGGCCCACCTTCTACATTACAATGAACTAGAAGCCTATACTTCGATAATTACAATGTCAGGTGCAATCTCTTTAATTTTATCCAACTGCTCATTAATAACTCGATTCTTGTATTCTTCTATCGCCTCATTGGCACCTGCAGATATAAGAGAAAGAGAAACATCCCTACCATCGACATCAGCATAAATTTCAACTTCAATTTCTTCATTAGAAAAGCCTTTGAACAAAGGGATATTGAGCTTGAACGATTTTGGCAAATTACTATCCACTACCTGAGAGTAATTATCTACCTTGCTGCCATTTTCCTCTTTGCTCCTTTCAATATCTTGATTGACTTTAGCCTTAAAGTTTCTCAAGATTGACACAAGTTGCATATTCTGTGACTTGTCGGTAAAAAATGCCCGGTGCATCTTGATAAACTGGGAAAGTTTATTTGGCTCCCAAATCCTATCAGTGTTGATACCAAACTCTTTCATCTCCTTTGAAAGTGCAAGCTTACCGGCAATATATGCTTGGTAGTAATTGGTTTCGTCAATGACCAACTTAATGTACATGTTGTCTCTATCCACAGAAATATTGGCCGCCTTTTGCGTAATACAGTCAATACGCTTTTCCAACCACCTGAAAGGAGAATCGATAGTTCCATCGATTATTACTCTTTGAGGTTCTTTAGGATCCAATGCTATTGGAGCATCGCCCTCTCTTAACACAACTTCAATAGGAGTACCGCTATAATCTTTTGGTACCACCACGTTCAATTTGTTTTCACTCATCTGTTCCTGTTTTACGATTAATACTAAAAATTGTCTTTTGCATTTCCTGTGGCATAATAGGCCGAGAATAAACAAGTTCTCCTAATGAATTGTAAAATGCAGCCATTTTCTCCTCATGATAAAGGATCTTAGCACATTCTTCATTTTCAACATATTCAGAGCCTTTCTTAATGTTGTCAAGAAGCTTCGATTTTATTTTTGTAGGTTCTTTTAATCGTTCCTTAAAATCTTCAACAACTTCTTTTTTCTCAATCTCAATATCATTTATCTGAATTGAGACTTCTGCCAGCGATTCTTTCTTCTGTGCCAGCTCTTCAGGTGTAAAGCGATGAGTATACCCTATTGGTTCTATCGCATCTGCATTGTCTTTTAAAAATTCCCACCTATCTTTTTCCGGCAGGTTTTGACCTAAAAATTTGTCCATTGTCTTTTTTGTTCATTAAATTGTTTTTAATTCTATCGATTTAACTTATCCTTTATAAGTTTATTAATCATTACGTTCAGTTGCCTAGCTTTATCTATTTCTCTAGTCGTAATAGAGCGTTTACGGATTATCACAGAACAATCGCTTAAAAGCTTTAGAAGCTTACCTGTATCGGTTTTACTTAAGTTAAGCATGACATTAGTTCATTAAAGTATCTTTCATCTGTGGGTACTTCGTCATCGCTGCCAGTTATCTGGCTAGCGATCGACCTTTTATCCATAATAAGCTGATATAACTTATCATCAATCGTATCTTCTCCGATAGCGACATAAGAGTTTACAGCCTCTGTTTGGCCGATCCGATAAGCACGGCATTCGCATTGACTTAAATCAGCATAGGTCCATGGCTGTTCGATGAATAGTTCGTAAGAAGAAGCGGTAAGAGTGAGCCCAACGCCAGCAGCTTTAATAGAACAGATAATTATGTTTGCTTTTCTTAATTGAAAAGAATCAATAGCCCATTGTTTCTGTTGTTGCGAATCTCTACCTGTGACAGTAACCGCCTCAGGGAATACAGCTTTCAACTTGTCCACTATATCATGATGAGAGCAAAAAACTATAATGTTCCTACCTACATTCTTAATAAACTCAATAGCAGCATTTACTTTTCCGCTTCCAGTTATATGACGTAAGTTCATGAACTTCACTAGCGCCTGCATCCTCATCTTCTTTTTTATCTCCGTATCCGAACACCCTTTATATTCTTGAAGATATTTTTTTAAGTCTTCACGACAGGTGTCATACTCTTCTCTACTCACAGAATCAAGTTCACATACAAGTGTCGTTCGTGTCAGAGGGGGCATATCTTTGAAAACTTCTTTTTTTTCTCTGCGGAAATAACATCTCTCCTTAATAAGTGTTTGAAGCCTACCAAGATTATCACCACCTCCAAAATCATGCATAAACTGTCCATATCCCCCAAATTCGTTAATCTTGCCGATAATTGCTATTTGCGTTGCGATATCGGCCGGAGCATTAACAACAGGAGTACCGGTAAGCATCATGACATATTCTTTGCCTGAAGCTATTCCTTTGGCAAATTTTGTTTGCTGGGAACTAGGATCCTTCACTTTGTGGCTTTCGTCGAATACTACAGATTTGAACTGTCTGATTACCGGTTGAAAAATGACATCCTTCAGTTTAAATCCTTTCGGAGCAGAAACGACAAAATACTTTTTTAAGCTCTCGTAGTTACAAATGACCACATCGTACATGTTCATTGAACCAATAAAATAAGGAAATGTAGACTTAACAGAATCGGTAAGAATAAGTGGTCTTAAACCGGTGACCTTCTTAGTCTCTCTCTCCCAGTTTATTTTCAATGAAGAAGGGCAAACGATTAATGCCGGCGTTGCTTCTGCTGTTTCGATAGTGATCAATGCCTGCATTGTTTTCCCAAGTCCCATATCATCACCATTTATGAATCTTTTAAGCTCTAGTCCTTTCTTTATTCCCACTTCCTGATAGGAATACGGAATTATTTTCCTTTCCACGGCCAACCATTTAATTCATAAACACGTTTCTTTGCCAACTCTCTCTCATTCGGAAAATAAACTCTTTCACCGTCTACCTTATGAGAGAACGTAACGCCGTTAACAGGTTCTTCTTCTTGGTAAATCTCAAAATTCTTACCACATATTGAATAAAAATATTCTCCAGGTTTCATCATCACAAAAATTTATAAAGTTCTTCTTCAATGTCGTTTTTTGTAACAGGCAAATATTTGCTGATCATCAATTGGCATGCTATATTGAAAAACCTTCTAAAATATAATTCGTCCATTTCTTCAAGAGAAATAGACGAATGTATTTCTATAGCATCAGAAGTAATTTTCATGCCTAAATCTTTTTCAATCTCTTGATGAAGATTATTTGGGGAGTATATCTTATACTTGTTTTTTGCTTCATCAGATAAATTCTCTAATATTAATTTAAGCATACCAAAATAACGTTTATGATTCTGTATATTGCGGGGATAGAAAAAGTCAGCACATATATCACTCCCTATTTTCAGCTTCTTCAACTCTTCCATGTCTGAATCATATAACGGAAGAAGTCCCCAACTCATAACTCTAAAAAACATTTTCATACGAAAATCCAATATTTAAAAGACAAATCTAAGTATTTCGCCCTCCCCCTTTCATATATCTCATCACCCCTATGTATCATCTTATGGAATACCTTGAAATTTTTCTTCGATATAGCATATATGAAGTCGCGGTTACCATGTTCCGGATTGATGGAATGAGCAATATCCATGTACCACGCCCGACTTCGATCCCAATCAAAGAAATCTATCGAATCTTCAAACTGTTTCTGCGAAGTCGCCGTTGTCGTTTTTAAATCTCCTCCAAATCCGTAACCGCTCAACCACCAATCCCATTTGCAACGTGTCGATAGATCAAATTGAAAGCATCCATAATCAAAATGCTGAGAAGGATTAACAAGAAACGATTGGCAATCGGCTACATTAAGTACCGTTTTCAGGAATAAATCCTTTTCCGATTCTTTCATTATAGCCTTTCGCATCCTTATTCCCCAATCAAATTCTTCTTTTGTGTATTTCTCGCCATCAACAGTGAAGTCATACATGTTCACTTTTGATATTTCAGTAATAAAAGCGTCTACAAGCGTTCCAAGTCGGAAAGCCTTTTGTTTGTCTCTTTCTGACATGAAACAAAGGGACGGATAAAGTTTATACTTAAGGGTGGTGAGGTCAGAATTACTGACCTCGTCCCTTTTATAGTAAGAATCACTTGGCTTTGACATCATCAACATACTTTATAGATGGAGAGACTATCAAATTGTCATTACTCTTATTCGCTTGTTTCTCTGCAAAAGAGACAGCGAATTTGAGCTTTTTAGACAGATCCTCAATACTCATGTTCACACCTTCTCCAACCCACCACAACTGTATGATATTAAGGAATCCTTGAACACTAAGGACTTCTATCTTCTTTGTTACCTTTGCAGAAGTTACCGGAGCAACGGCTGTTTGGTTGAACAAATCATCCATACTTTTCTTGTTTGAAGAGAGTGCTTCGGCCTGCTTCCTTTTACCTTCTTCAGCTTTCCTTTCCGCTTCTTTCTTGGCTGCAGCGTCAGCGTCTTTTCTTGCGAGTTCTTTAGCAGCCTTTTTTGCTGCGTCGGCATCTGTCTTCTTTTGATCTTCTATCTTTTCGAGTTCGATTTTCTTTGAGGGGAGTTTTAATAGCAAGTCATCTTTCAATGAACGTATCTCTGATTTATATTGTTCATTAATGGATTCCTTTACTTCCGAATAAGCGCTGTTGCATATCTGCTTATATGTCTCTTCATCTATATTCTGTGGAGGAAAAGGTTTTTCCAAATAATTCCCTATATTGAAGGTTTCCAAATAATTAAGAATCGTATTTCTAACGTCATCAATAGTGTCAAGGGTAACATCTGAAAATAAACCATTCAAGCAGCTAATATTTTCATCAAGCGCCTTATTGACTGCAGCGTGAAACCTTTCTATTACTTCTGCATGAAGATTGTTCTTTGATACCAATAGCAACTGTTCTCGCTGTTGTCTTTGTCTCTCTTCTTCGGCGGCCTTAAGTTTGGCCGCGGCGTAATCATTTCTCAACTTCTGAAGCATGTATATCACACCTTCAGCGTTTTTTATAGAAATTGAATTTTCCATATCAGTGAACACTTTCTTCACCTTATCAAACATCTGCGTAACCGGCTTACGACGTTCGTTAATGGCTTTTTGAGTAAGAACAACTCTGTCAATGAATTTTTTTATTTTCTCATCTTTAGAATCATCCATGTGACCTTGAGAAACATCTGTATAGAGAGCTTTTCCGTATGTCAAACATTTCTCTACACTATCAATATTCTCCTGATATGAATTAAAAGTCAGATTCTTTATCTCTGAAATATTTTCAAGTTTTATTAATTGATTATCCATACACAATAAAATTAAAATGGTCCGTCGTCTTCGTCCGTCGTATCAATTTTAGTACCTTCAACCTTCGGCTCTTCACCAAAAGGCTTAGGTTCTTCCTTAGTCTCAGAGATAGGTACCTCATCGTCATCGGCCTGCATGACCGCTCCCTCCCCGACTGAAATGCGTGGAAAAGTTTTAAAGGCGTGCTTAATGATTTTTGCAGCAAAAAAGCCCGAATCTATACCGCTACCGTCTGGAGAATTGCCATATAAAGCATTAGGATTTCCATCGACATATCTTCCAGCATGATCATCCCATCTCTTATTGTTTTTTGAAGAATATGTCATTAATCGCCTGACATCTTCCATGTCCATCACCTTATAATCTGTGGAGTTATTCGGACGAGTGATCTTTACATATCCGGCTATTATTTTCGCATCCTCTCTGCGTGGGAAAGTTTTCGCATAATCAACAAATACCTTTCCGTCTCTTTCTCCATAAGAGAATGAGTCACAATCATAAACGATTATGGGATTGTTAATGTCCGTTATTTGGCCGACACGCTTACGAATTAATAACTCTCCATAACCGCTAATTTTGAGTGCAGCCTGTATTTCCCGAATATCCTTTCCATATGAATCTTTGCCAATTTTTACGCTTCTAGGCTCTAAATAACACTGAGTCGAGGCATTTTTTTCAAGTGATAGACCATTGACCGCAATAGAAATAAATGCATTAAAAAGAGAAAAGCCGGAACATTTTTTCAAAGAGTCGGATTCTTTCACGATATTTGAAAATAAGTTTGATTGTTCTTCATAGAAACTCTCGGCTCCATCTTTTCCGAACTTTGCTTTATATACAAGCAAAAATTTGTCCGCTGCATGAGAATCAAAAGGAATCTGATCCTTTACTATTTTCTCCAGGTGATCAATAAATGTTGTATCCATTACTTTACCTCCTTGTCTATTTCAAAAATAGCATCAATGACTTTACGCAACAGTATTAGTTCCTCATATGAAACACATACCTTATTAAAACTTTCTCGTGAAAGCACGAGTGCTTGAGCTTTCGCATCATAAGCAAATGCTAAAGGAGCATCTACTTGTGCTTTTTCTTGACCATTCATTTGAGTGATTTTTTAATTTATAAATTGAAAATTTAAATTGCATGGTGGGTTATCATTGGGAAACTTTACCGCAAGTTCATCCAACAATTTTTCTTTCAAAACAGTAATAGAACCGTGATGGACTCTATTTTCAACATCCACTTCAAAATGAAGTTTCTGCCCGTTGTATAACACAACGGAAAATCCTTTGATAATGTGCATAGTATAAAAATTTGAGTGAATAAAAATGCCCCGACAGATGAATGCCGGGGGCTTACTTAAGCTTACGTTCTCTACTGAATTAGATTTGCTTTTCAGATGAGCCAACGGCTAACCGATGCCGAGCGGGCTTAATCATACGTGCATCTTCACGCCTAAATCAGTTTTACAGAAAACTTCCAATGATTTGTGGGCGGAACCGGTAACGATCCGGTATACATACTCCTAGTTGTGTGCAGAGCGTTCCATACGCCCGCCCGTTTGCCGGAATTACCCGGCGATAGATTATAAATCAAATAAGAGGACTTGCACCTCACGTTTCCCTTAAAAACGGATATTTAGGTTAATAATATTCTCAATAAAAACCCCTTCCGCAAGTATCATATCCTGTAAGTGATAGCACCCATACCCAGAACGACGAAACGGAAAGGAAAAATTTAATACTATGAGCAAAATAAAATGGCTATCTTCACAGACCACCATTTATTGAATAAGATAGTAATACAGAAAATTATGTGGATTAATGCTTAATAATCGATTTAAGGATATTCGACTTTCACAAGCAGAATATCCAAATGGCATTCAATTAGACTTAAAACATCGTTCCCGTGCCCGTTCCGATATTTCGAGCTTAACAGCATTTGCATGCTACGGGATTATATATAGTATTGAAAACTTAATCTCAATTTAAATTCCATGAATAACTATATGACATTTGTCGAACATATACGTCTCGTTCCTGGTCGAACCGGTGTTACGATTAACTCGCCTTCTGCTATTTATTGTTTAAGAGTGCATTTCCTCACGTCTCGCAGCTTCCGCGTCAAACATCATTTTTGCTCTTCGTACGGGATTCGAACCCGTGACTTTCCGTCCTATCAAATTTCCGGATACTCTACCACTGAGCTAACGAAGAAATATTTTAAATAATCCTTTTGGATCTTACAAAATCGTCCAAATCGGATTTTTTATACCAAAGCATTTTCGAACCAAATTTGTAGAAAGGAATGAGAGCATCGTCTCTAAGTCTTTGAAGGAATCGTTGTGTAACTCCAAGATAGGCACAAGCTTCATCTTTCGAAAGCCATACTTTTGAAATTTCTTCAACTTTACCTAACGTTTTTCTTCTCATAATTGTCTAAATAGTATTTTGCAACTTCATCACCATTGGTAGAACCTATTTTCCTTGATATTTCTTCGTAAGTCTTTCTTGGAAGATGAGTACTTACATATTCGTAATAATCGCTACGTCCTGCTATTCCGATGAGGAACATTAATGCGACTATTGCCAACATTGCATAAGCGAGTTCTTTATACTTTTTCATAAATACTTCCTTTATGATTACAAATACATTATGACTTAGACTTCTTTGTATAGCCGAGCCGTCTCAAATAATCGTCTGTTCTTTTCTGAGCTTCATGTCGGATATTATCCGCCAAAACACTATCCGTTATTCCACGCAAAGCACATACAACAGTGGGCCTCGTTGTACCAAACTGTTTCATCAGTTCAGATATTTTCACGCCAACATACTTATCTTTTCTCATTTTATTTGTTTTTAAAATTCTATTTCCTAACTTTGCCTAATTATTGAAAGACTTTCGATTTTGAGTATTGCTTTCAACAATCGACGATGCAAATATATGTAGTATACTCTAATATATAAAATATAATTAGAGTAAATTACTTAATTTAGATTATATCTAAACTGATTAATTTATTATTCGATTAATAGATAGATAGTTGTGGAAGATTATAAGAAAGATGCTGAAAATCTAATATTAGCAGCTTATCATAGAGGTGGCGCAATACAATTTAACCAAAGTGGTTTGGAAGGATACCGCTTTGGCTATTTATATAAAATAAATAATACTCTTGTATTGTATGGTACGCTTGATTCTAAAACGGACGATGGAACATGGTTTAAATATACACTAAATGAACGTGGTATATCATTAGCGGAAAGCGGTGGCTTTAGTGGCATAGAATCCACTAATAAACAAAATGAAAAAGATAAAGAGCTAGATAGGACTTTTAAGAAGGTCGCGGTAAAAAAGCAAAAAGTATCACTTCTGCAAGCAGTGCTAACACTGTTATCACTGATGATAGGATTGCTATCATACGTTCCTTCTTCCAAATTAATATTGTTTCTCGTAGGGGGCTGTCTTCTGGTAGCGTTACTAATAGCTTATTTGCTTTTTCGAGCATTGTTTCATGATGATTTTTCTTCATAATAAAATAAATTTAGTCAGCGCAAATATATGTAGTATACTCTAATTATAAAAATAAAATGGACACCAATAATAGAATAAGACAGTATTTAAAACAAAAAAAAATAACTGTGCAAAATTTTGAAACACAAATCGGAAAAACAAATGGCTATCTTAGCCATACCAAAAGCCCGACAGCAGGAGTGCTATACGATATAAATAGAGCATTTCCCGATTTAAATATTGAGTGGCTCATTACAGGAGAAGGAGAAATGATAAAATCGAGCTCAGTAGTAAAAATGGAAACTCGCCCACGCATTCCATACGATGCAGCAGCAGGAACACTTACAGAATCTATTGGTGGAGTTGTTGAATACCAATGTGAACAAATTCCTATAATATCAGCTTTTCCAAAGTACGATTTTACAATTACTATAAAAGGTAATAGTATGGAACCAGAATTTCATTCGGGAGATGAAGTAGCTTGCCTTAGGATTAATGAGAAGCAATTCATACAATGGGGCCAAATACATGTACTTGATACCGATCAAGGCGTTGTAATAAAAAAGATTTATGATGCCGGTGAAAAAGTTCGCTGCCACTCTTACAACTATGAAGAGTATCCCGATTTTGAAATAGCCAAAACTAATATCAGACTATTTGCACTTGTTGTTGGACAATTAAGACTAAAATAAAATGGTATCTATTATTATATATTCAATACTAGGATTTATTTTGTTATGGCATCTAGTTTCGATATTGTATGGTTACTTCATCCTGCATGTTTGGATATTAGATATAAAATCTAGTGATTTTTCAAAAGCAACGGATTGTGGTATGTCCGCCTTCTTTTATGTTTACTATTCTAGGATATTTCAAAAACAAATAGAGTGTCATAAGAATGGAATCCTTCCAAAAGAAAAAATAACTTGGCCCAATCATTGGCTCAAATACTGCAAATACCAAGATGAACTATCTCGCACGAAGAATTATTAAATGAGATACATAAAAGAAAATTGATAATCGTTTAACCTAAAATAATTGATTTATGGATGAAATTACGCAGATTCATAGAGGTGTTCTAAAGCTCGATAACTACGATATATCATGCTACGTAGTAACTCATTCAGATGGCACTGAAATTAGGGTATTAAGCCAATCAGAAGTTGTTAAACTTATCTCAGGAGGTAGAGACAGTGGTAATCTTCAGAGATATTTATCTTCAGCGGCTTTACAAACTACTTTACCGCATGAAATATCAAACAATTATGAAGATAACTTAATGATTATAAACTCTAGCAACGGCTCTGTTAAAGGGGTTAAAGCATCAATCGTTGTTGACATATGCAATGCTTACTTAAAAGCAAGATCATTAGGTCTATTAAAACCCAATCAGTTGAAACTTGCTGAACAGTCGGAAATATTCATATCAGCTTTGGCTAAAACAGGTATTGATGCGCTTATAGACGAAGCGACAGGTTATCAATACTTTAGAAAAGCAAATGATTTACAAGCTAAATTTGTAGCGTATATTTCTGAAGGGTATAGAAAATGGACTGAAACATTTCCTAGAGAATTTTTTATGCACTTATATAGGTTAGAGGGAGCAACTCCACCATTAATCGTAGAACCATATCCTAAACGTTTTGGAAAATATGTAATGCAATTTGTCTATGACACTATGGATCCAGAAATTGCAGATTATTTAAGAAAAAATAATCCCAATCCGTCAGGAAAAAAACATCACCATCAACGATTTACTGATTATGGTTATAAAGCGCTAACAGACCATTTATTTTCTGTACTAGGTGTTGCTAAAGCATCTCCAAACATGGAAAAGTTCAAAGAAAACCTTGCTTTTGCTTTTCCAAATGCAAGAACACAACAACGAATTAGATTTCTTGAAAATAAGAGGAAGAAACTTAAACAACAAGGGCAAACAGAATTTAAATTTGATTATTTACCAAATCCAAACAATACTAAACAGCAAGAAATTGATTTTAATACAAATTTCAATTCAAACGACCCCACATCTGATCTTAACCAAAAATCAAATTAGATTTTCGTTTAATTCAAAATACACACAAAGGTAATGTTTCATATTCCCACGTGACAGAAAAACAAATTCTTTCAGTATATGCTACTAATTTTTGATTACTATAAATTTCTATTACCTTTGCGACAAATTTGAGTGAAATAAACGCCGGTCTCAACTTTCAAAATTGTTGATCGGTGTTTTCATTCATATAATCAATCACTCTCCTATTTGCATCATCCACTTTCTTCAAATCAAACTTTATGTAAATGGATGTCACATCACTCCCTATGTTGTGGCCAAGTGCCGCCGAAATAGTTTCTTTTGGTGTATCCAATGCCGCAGCAAAAGTTGTCCACGTATGCCGGCTCCAATATGAAAATAAAGCCGGAAAAAGCAGAGTCCTGCATTTTTTTCACTACGGTAAAGAAAGATATATTTTACATTACATAGCCTAAATATTACGATAATATCAAATTATTGTACGTATAATGTTAATTTAATAGTTAAAACTGCCATTATTAATCATAGTATGAGGATTTAAAATAACTTTGCACAATAATAATCAATTAGAACCAAGATGTCAACAGATATATTGAGAATAATAGAAGGTGGATTGATGAACGATAAACGAAAAATCATCAATTATTCCATGCGTCTAGCAGAAAGACTAAAAGCAGACGGAGATGTACAGTTGTCCAAGTGCATTATAGAACAGATCGAAGCGTCTACACACAAGAATGCTGCGACAGCTGATGCCATGCGTATGGCTCCACTTGACATGGACAGTAAATTGCAAATAGTAGAAGTCATTCCTGAGAACACGAATCGGACTGATATTGTATTGTCAAATATAGTCCAGCAGCAAGTTGATGAGTTTATCAAACTCGTTGAAAATAGTGATGAATTAGAATTGGCCGGTTTAAATGTCAAAAAATCGTTACTTCTATACGGAGCTCCTGGATGCGGAAAGACTTCCATAGCACATTATATCAGCGAAAAGACAGGGTTGCCTTTGGTCGTAGCCCGATTGGATGCCATCGTGTCATCCCTCTTAGGAAGCACAGCCAAAAATATAAGTAGAATTTTTGCATATGTAAGCAGTATGCCTTGCATTCTTCTGCTTGATGAGTTTGATGCGATAGCCAAAGCTCGCGATGACAGTCACGAATTAGGAGAGCTGAAGCGTGTAATCAATAGTCTACTACAGAATATTGATGCAATGTCATCCTCTACCATACTGATTGCAGCTACTAATCATCCAGATTTACTGGACAAGGCCGTGTGGCGACGGTTCTTCACCAAGTTGGAAGTAGGACTCCCTGATGATAATGGACGAAAACTAATTATTAGAAATCTGTTGAAAGGATTCAAATGTATTATTCTAGAAGATGAAAACCGAATGGAAATTGTGTCAGAACTTATGAGCAAACTGTCTCCTTCAGATATTTCTTCAGTAATGACTAAGCTGAAAGTCAAAAATGTCATTAGCGGAAATAAGGAAATCAGTTATGAGCAAGTATTGGTCGCCATCTATGAGTTTGGCGGAAAAGATAAACCAATAGAAAACTTCATCGTCTATTTAAACACCTATGGCGTAACACAGGCTTCTATCTCAAAAATGTTAAATATAAGTATACGTCAAGTACGAAATGCATTGACGGACAATAAATAAAAAATCATATGTCAAAAACATTACCGATACAACAAGTACAGTTTCGTGGAGAACTAGACCAATTCCTGACAGAAGGTTGTGGCAGTTCTAAGTTACCAAATTGGGTCAATGAAGAAAATATAACTGCCAATATACTTCGGGTTAGTGTTCATCTTGAAGAGTTGGAGCACCTCTTTGAAAAAAGGGAAGCAAATGCATTGCCTATATTGACCATCGTAGATATCTATAAAGAGGCTACAGCCAAATCGCACAGACTTGCCATACACTCCATGGTTGATGTGAACAAGAAACGAAATGTACTGGGTACAACGACACTCGGTAAACTACTCGTGAAAATAGACACAAAATCCGATTTGGATGCCATTGCTAAGAAATTCAATCTGCAAAATAACAATCCCAGTAAAAATCTGCAAAAGGGATTATCTGCTGTAACGGACATCAAGAGATACCAACCTATTATTGATGATAACATTAGGGCGGACGAAGTACTAAAAGTACAATTGGTGGATTATCTAAATTCTGAAATGAATATACGGTCGAAAAGACTTTTGCGGGCCTTTTGTGATAAGAATAGAATAGAGATGGACGAATTGAACTATGCAAGTGAATTACGATTGTTCAAACTAAAAAATCTCTCCATAGAACAAGTGGCTGAATTAGTAACTATGGACGGAGTATTGTCTGTAAGGAAAATGCCAACAATTGAGTTTCAATCAGCGCCTGAGCCAGAAGAGAGTGAAATAGAGGTGATGATACCACAGGAGGGGATGGATTACCCTATCGTTGGTGTTCTGGATTCTGGCATAGCAGACATTCCATATATGAGTCCTTGGATTTTTCAAGAAGACAATGTGGGAGACTTGTTGTCTGAAGATATAGATAAAAGGCATGGAACAGCAGTAGCTAGTATCATCAATTATGGTGATTTTTTGGAAAACAAAAACTTAACTCAATGTGGCCCTTGTAAAATATTAAGTTGTATCGTTAATGGAAAAGCATGCATCTACGAACATGAACTAGTGATGAACCTACAAAGAGCCGTAGGTAACCATCCTGAAGTCAAGGTATGGAATCTATCGCAAGGTCTCGATTCCCAAATTGATGATACGGAATTTTCTGACTTAGCCATTGCATTGGATAGTCTTCAAAAACAATACAATGTTTTGATATGTAAGTCAGCTGGAAATATCAATGACCCTTCAGACACCAGTAAATCCTTTAGACTTAACAAAGGAGCTGATTCTGTTATGAGTTTAGTAGTTGGTTCTATTGCCCATGCAAAAACTACAGAGCGAGACTCAGAAGTAAATGATAGAAGCCCTTTTTCACGCATCGGACCAGGTGTAGAAAATATTACCAAACCTGATCTTGTTCATTATGGGGGAAATTGGGATACACACATCTCATTCTTTTCTATTTATGGTAGACAGCTCAACTCAGGGAAAGGAACCAGTTTTTCAACCCCACGCGTTACCTCACTTGCTGCAAATCTTCAACACAAATTAAGCGGATCATTCGACCCTTTGTTGATTCGTGCCATCTTGGTGCATAATGCCACCTATCCTATAAACATCAATAAACCAACCGACGAACTCAGACGAGAAATGGGATTCGGTCTTCCTGTACCCCTTGACGAAGTGTTGCTGAACGATTCAGACGAAAGTACTATGATTTTTTGTCATACTATGGATAAAGGTACAAATGTGCTATCATTGGATTTCGCTTTCCCTGAAAGTATGGTTGATAGCGAAGGTTATTACTATGGGGACATTACAGTTACATTAGTCACAGACCCAGTATTGCTTCCCAACCAGGGAAATGAATATTGTCAGAGTCAGGTAGATGTTCTTTTGGAGACATTCGACCACGTTAATCATGTCGACCTTTCACAACCAACTGTTATGAGAAATGAAGAGCGAATGTCTGATGGCGCGATCAATGTTTTGAATGAAGGATTTTATCGAAAGCCAGCTTTCAAAACCAATAATGCCGCTGAAAGAATTTTAATAGAAAAGGGCAACAAGTATCAACCAATAAAAAAATACCATGTGTCGTTAAGTGAGATGACTCCTGCAAACAAGAAGAAAGCTCTGCTACAAGGCAAAAAATGGGCACTTAAATTAGTAGGGCTATATCGACAGGCAGCTGAAATATCTAGAGAATTGGATGGTATTGACATATCGCAAAAAATAGTACTAATAGTTACTATCAAAGACCCGAAAAAGCGAGGCGTAATCTATAATGAATGTAAGCAATTGCTTGGAAACAGAGGTTATGTCCATAATGATATCGAAATCAGAAATACGATACAAGTTGACAACAATAATTTAGGTGATCAATAATAATTGATATTATCTTCAAATTAACAATCTTCTTATCTTGCATTGGTTAGCTGCAATCAAGATAAAATTATTGAGTGAAATAAACACCGGTCTCAACTTTCAAGGTTGTTGATCGGTGTTTTCATTCATATAATCAATCACTCTCCTATTTGCATCATCCACCTTCTTCAAATCAAACTTTATATAAATGGATGTCACATCACTTCCGATGTTGTGGCCAAGCGCGGCCGAAATGGTTTCTTTTGGTGTATCCAATGCCGCAGCAAAAGTTGCCCACGTATGCCGGCTCCAATATGAAGATAAAGCCGGAAAAAGCGGAGTCCTGCATTTTTTTCCTCCGCGCCCTATTCTTTCGACTTCTCCTATCTGCTTCAAAGCGATATCCATTCGATGAAGGAAATCCTTATAGTTCGAATAATCATCCATGATGTTTAGCAGATATTCCTGCCCACGATATTTATTTATAATATCCATTGCCTCCGGCTCAACTTTGATCGAATAGAACTTATGTGTTTTGGCCCTGTAATATTCAATCCTCCCCTCTGATGTTACTTCCTTCAAACGGAACAAGTCTGCGGCATTTATTCCTATCAGATATACCATAAGTATAAACATATCCCGATATCTTTCTTGGTGCTTTTCCACTGAATAATCTCTGAGTGTTCTTAATTGCTCCACATTGAGGGAACGCTTTCTAGTCTCTTCCTTTCTTATCTGGAACTTTCTGAAAGGATATAAGGTTGTAAACTCTTCATCTATGGCATAATTGAAAACCGCTCTGATATTTCTTAGATGAATGGCATACGCATTTATCTTCATCGTCTCAGCCATCCAATTTTCGAATGAAGTCAGCCACTTACGGTCCATTGTATCAAAAGTACAATTTCTATCAAACTCAACTATCTTATTTCGTGTCGTGCCATAAACGGATTTGGTACCCTCATTACTTTTTAGGGAAACGAATTCATCGAGATAATCGATGAATCTCCTTTCCACTTGCTTTCTACCCGTTACAATCTCCAGTATTCTTTTCTCAAAGACCAAATCTTTACCCGAACGAGGATTATAATCGATCGTATATCTTTCGACGGCATTTCGAATTTCACTAAGCTTTAAATTCTTAATCTTACTATTGGGTACGCTCTTTGACAAAACACCATCAACAAAGCTCTTCGGATCAGGAGTAAATATGCCCGTATTAATAGAATACAACCTGTCATTATAATATGCTGTCAACCGAATGGGATAACCGTTCTTTCCTTTATAGTTCCTAATTTCTAATCTTATATTCATTTTTGTTATGGATTTGTCATGGCAAATGTAGAAAATAAGTATAAATAAGTGCAAATATGCAATATTTTTTAAGAAATAGTAACAAAAAAAGCAGCTACTTTTTATCGTAACTGCTTGATTTTCAGAGTGAGCGGTAAGCGAGATTCGAACTCGTGACCCTCAGCTTGGGAAGCTGATGCTCTACCAACTGAGCTACTACCGCATGTTTTAGTAGCGCAAAGATAGTTATATCTTTTGATTTCTGAAATTAAATGGCATAGAAATTTTAATTTTTAATCGAAAGAAAGTGCTCAAATGAGTTAACTTCAGAAAAAAAACCTTCACTACAATACATGTAGCGAAGGCATTATATATAAGATGTACTTCCAATAATGAAAGTATATGATCTGAATCTATGACAGTTTGTGAATAATTAATCCAGACCGGAGCTTCGGCTCAAACCAAGTAGCCTTGGGAGGCATAATGTTTCCTGTATTGGCAATATCCATAATCTGTTTCATCGTTACAGGATAAAGTGCCAATGCCATTCTCATTTCACCGCTATCGACACGCGATTTCAGTTCGCCTAAACCGCGAATACCGCCTACAAAGTCGATACGTTTGTCCGTACGCAAGTCTTTGATATTAAGAATATCATCCAAAATGTACTTAGAAGAGACTGAAACATCAAGAACTCCGATCGGGTCACTATTATCATATGTATTGGACTTCGCTGTAAGGCTATACCATCTCCCATCAAGATACAATGAAAAATTGTGCAGAGCATTTGGTTTGTATAAGTCCATACCTTTCTCTTCTACAGTAAAGTTTTGACTCAGGGCTTGGATAAACTGTTCGGAAGTAAGACCATTCAGATCTTTTACAACTCTGTTGTAGTCAATCACCGTCAGCTGAGTAGCGGGGAAACAAACAGCCATGAAGTAGTTATATTCTTCTTTGCCTGTATGATGAGGATTTTGCTTTGCCTTTTCTGCTCCGACCAGTGCTGCAGCTGCAGAGCGATGATGACCGTCTGCAATATATAATGACGACATCTTGACAAATTCTGCTGTTATAGTTGCAATATCATCGTCATTGTCAATGATCCAGAATTGATGGCCAAAGCCGTCGTCGGGAGCAACAAAATCATAAACAGGAGCATGTGCCGTATATTTCAGAACCAATTCATCAAGAACTTTATCATCGGGATAAGCAAAAAACACCGGTTCGATATTCGCATTATTAACGCGAACATGTTTCATTCGATCCTCTTCCTTATCTTTACGAGTAAGTTCGTGTTTCTTGATAACGCCATTCAAATAATCAGGAACATAAGCGCCAACTACCAACCCATACTGTGTCTTTCCATTCATGGTCTGGGCATAGATATAGTAACATTCCTTATTATCTTGAAGCAACCATCCCTTCTCTTGAAACTTCTGGAAATTCTCGGCAGCCTTGGCATACACACAAGGATCATTTTCGCAAGTTCCCTCGGGGAAATCTATTTCGGGTTTGATGATATGATACAAAGACATTTCATTGCCTTTAGCTTCTTCACGAGCTTCTTCCGAGTTCAATACATCGTAAGGACGAGAAGCTACTTTCTCTACCAACTCTTGGGGAGGACGAATACCTTTAAATGGTTTTATTGTTGCCATTATACGATTTATTCAAAAGATGATTTTACTTATTTACTCTAAATTTCTCACACCCGTCTTTGACAAAGCTTACAATTTGTTTTGCAGCAGCAATACCGGCATTGATATTAGCTTCAGCAGTCTGGGCGCCCATTTTCTTAGGAGTTGAGAAATAACGTCCTGCAAATAGTTCGATAAATTTATCGTTCTGATCGGGCATGATATCGGTAACATATTTCAAATCAGTACGTTCTTGCATCAATTTGATCAATTCATCTTCATTGATTACCTCTTTGCGAGCCGTATTCAACAAGACTCCACCTTTAGGCATCTTATTGACCAAAGCGTAATTGATTGATTGTTTGGTTTCTGCCGTAGCAGGGATATGTAGAGAAACGACATCGCACATTTCAAACAATGCTTCATTAGAATCTACAGCATGAACACCTGCTTCTTCAATTGCAGCTTTAGGGCAGAAGGCATCGTATGCATAGACTTCCATTCCAAAACCTTTTGCAACACGTGCTACATTGCGACCTACGTTTCCAAACGCAAGGATTCCTAGTTTTTTGTCTTTCAGTTCAGTACCCGAAGTTCCATTGTAAAAATTGCGAACAGCAAATACTAGCAAGCCCAATGCAAGTTCGGCAACAGCGTTCGAATTCTGTCCCGGTGTATTCATTACGCAAACATTGTGTGCTGTAGCAGCGTCTAAATCTACATTGTCGTAACCGGCACCGGCACGCACTACTATTTTCAACGATTTGGCTGCATCAAAGACTTCATTATCTATTTTATCGCTACGGATAATAATAGCGTCGACATCTTTTACAGCGTCAAGCAATTGTTTTTTCTCTGTATACTTTTCAAGTAATTCAAATTGGAAACCGGCGTTTTCAATTTCGGTACGAATACCGTCAACAGCAACTTTTGCAAAAGGTTTTTGAGTTGCGACCAATATTTTTGTCATTTCTATAGAAATTTAAAGGATTGAAATACTTAGGAAGAAATATAGTGATGAAAAGCTAGTATAAGCCATCCATCACTATTATATTATACTGCAACAGTCAGAGAATTAATTTTAATGTTTATTCTCAAATTCCTGCATGCAATCGATCAAAGCCTGAACGCTTTCTTTCGGCATAGCATTGTAGCAAGAAGCACGGAAACCTCCAACTGAACGATGCCCTTTAATACCGATCATTCCTTTAGAAGTAGCGAATTCCATGAATTCCTTTTCAAGCTCAGCATATTCGGGCTTCATTACGAAACATATATTCATACGAGAACGATCTTCTTCTTTTACCGTACCTATAAATAACTTATTACGGTCTATTTCATTGTAAAGCATGTCAGCCTTTTCTTGAGCACGGCGATCCATTTCTTTCACACCGCCCTGCGCTTTGATCCAACGCAATGTTAACAATGCAGAGTATATAGGTACTACAGGAGGAGTATTGAACATCGAACCCTTTTCTACATGGGTACGATAATCAAGCATAATAGGTATTGTACGAGGAGCCTTTCCTAGTTTATCTTCTTTTACAATAACAAACGTTACGCCTGCCATTGCCAAATTCTTTTGAGCGCCACCATAGATACAATCGTATTTAGCCACGTCGACAGGGCGAGAAAAAATATCCGAAGACATATCTCCAATCAATGGAATAGGAGAATTGGGATCCTTTTTTAATTCCGTACCATAAATTGTATTGTTGGTTGTAATATGGAAATAATCAGCATCAGCAGGAACGGCATAATCCTTTGGAATATAGATGTAATTATCATCAGCAGAAGATGCCACTTCAACAACGTCGCCAAAGTTTTTCGCTTCTTTCATAGCCTTTTTAGCCCATACACCTGTATTCAAATAAGCAGCTTTCTTAATTAAAAAGTTGTAAGGTATCATACAGAATTCAAGACTTGCACCACCGCCAAGGAACAAAACCTTATATCCATCAGGAATCTCAAGAATCTCTTTGAAGAGAGCTTCAACTTCATCAACAACCGGTTGAAAATCTTTTGCGCGATGGCTGATTTCCATCAATGATAAACCTGATCCATTAAAATCTAAAATAGCCTGAGCTGTCTGTTCGATCACTTCGCGAGGAAGTATTGAAGGTCCTGCATTAAAATTATGCTTTTTCATTTGAAAAAAATTGTTTAGGTTTAATATTCTCTTTAAAGTTTCTGCGAATTTACGAATATTTTTCCGTCCGACAAGTCTTTTATCTTGAAAATAATACGAATCGAAATTTCAAGTTTCATTCTATTACATATCACCACGAAAAACTTAATAAAAGCAGAAATAAGAAGCGGATATTAATGTAATTATAAAAAATTATCTATCATTTTGATTCTTCAATTATCGTCTTAATCCCTTTTATCTTTTCACTTTGTACCAATTGGATTAAGTGTTTCACTCTATTTTGTCTGACAGAAACGTACGTACAATGCTCTTTCACGTCAATAGCACCTATATCTTTACTTTGCATTTGTCCTTTTTTATATAAGAAGCCTGCTACGTCTCCTTTACTTATTTTATCTTTCTTACCCTTGCCTATGTACAACGTAGTCCAGATAGCTTTAGGAGGAGCTGGCGTTTGTTCGTCCATTTGGTACACCGGTAGTTCTTGATCCAAATACTCAGGCTGAACTTCTGCTTCATTCAAGATCAAAAAAGATTCTCCGGTAGTATTCCATCTTGCTGTTCGACCATTACGATGGGTAAAAGTTTCTTCATTCACCGGCAAATGATAATGAATGATATGTGCCACATCGGGTATATCCAATCCTCTGGATGCAAGATCTGTAGAGATCAGCACAAAAGCGCTTCCACTACGAAACTTATAAAGAGAACGTTCTCTATCGGCCTGTTCCATACCACCATGATATCGCTCGTTTGGAAAGCCCAATTCGCGCAATAGATTGCTCACTCTATCTACAGCTTCACGATGATTACAGAATACGATACTGGAACTGTTTTTCAAATGACACAGCAAACGATAAAGTGTATTTATCTTATCTTTCTCGGGCGAAAGCACCTTCATGAGCCGGATACGCGAACCGATATCTGCATTTTCTTTCAGAAAGTCCAGACGTACCGTATGGCTCATTTCCACAAAATTCGGTATTTCCTCTGTATCGGTAGCCGAGGCCAATATACGCTTCTTGAGATGGTGCAACTGCCCGATAATCATTTCCATCTCTTCTTGAAAACCATATTCCAACGATTTATCGAATTCGTCTATCACAAGATATTCGATACTGTCAGTCAAGATTGTCCCCTTAGATAGATGATCAGTTATTCTTCCAGGCGTTCCTATTACAACAGCCGGGTGCATAGTCGACAAGACCTTACGTTCTTCACTCATAGAGTGCCCACCGTAGCAACAGCAGCACTTCCAAGGAGTGTTCATCGCAGTAAATACTCCAGCTATCTGTAAAGCCAATTCGCGAGACGGAACTAAAATTAACGACTGAACAGCCATACTGTCGCCACTCATATTATTAATGAGGGGCAACAAGAAAGCTATTGTTTTACCCGTCCCCGTAGGTGACAATAATACGATATTCTGATCGATCGAAGAGTGAGATAATGCAGTCTGCTGCATCTCATTCAACGCTTCTATTTTAAGATTTAATAGCGCAGACGCCAATATTTCTTCTTTATCTTTATTCAAAGTTGTCATACATTAAGTTTTTCGACGGAACTCCCAAATCATAAAGCATATTCTCTACAGCAACACTCATCGGGCCAGGTCCGCACATATAATATTCGATGTCTTCAGGAGCATCGCAATCCTTTAAGTAATGGTCATATATCACCTGATGAATGAATCCGGTATATCCCGTCCACTGTTCGTCGGGACGAGGGTCACTCAACGCAATGTGAAAAGAGAAATTAGAAAACTCTTTTTCCAATGCACGAAAATCATCTTCGTAAAATATATCGGCTGTCGAACGAGCACCATACCAATAAGAGATCTTTCGATCGCGAACATTCAACGTTTTCAACAGATGCAGAATATGAGCTCTCAAAGGAGCCATACCTACACCTCCGCCAATATACAACATTTCGTTCTTTGTGTCTAATATCGGATGAAAATCGCCATACGGGCCACTGATATTCACCTTATCGCCAGGCTTTAATGAAAAGAGATAAGAAGAAGCGATGCCGGGACTCACCTTCATAAAGCCTCCATGCACTTTATCAAATGGAGGAGTTGCAATGCGCACATTCAGCATAATATAGTCTCCTTCTGCCGGATAGTTTGCCATCGAATAAGCGCGAGTAGTCTTCTCGGTATTCATTACGTTCAATCCATACATCTTAAAATGCTCCCAATCATCCCTGAAGGCTTCATCTATCGCAAGATCGAGATACTTCAGGTTGTATTCGGGTATATCTATCTGACAATAACTTCCCGGCACAAAATCCATGTGAAGATTCTCCGGCAGCCTAACTACAAATTCCTTTATAAACGAAGCCACATTTCTATTAGAGACAACTTCGCACTCCATCCTCTTCACTCCCAAAATGAATTCGGGAACTTGTATTTGTATATTTTGCTTCACTTTGACTTGGCAACCCAATCGCCAGAAGTCATTTTGTTCTTTGCGAGTGAAGTGTATTTTCTCCGTAGGAAGAATCTCTCCTCCCCCTTCAATCACTTGGCAACGACACTGGGCGCACGATCCCTTTCCGCCACAAGCCGACGAAAGATAGACATTGTTTTCGGCCAAAGTAGAGAGCAGACTGCTTCCCGGCTGAACATCAAATTTCTTTTTACCATTATTAATGGATATTCTAACTACACCCGACGGAGAAAGATATTTCTTCGCTATCAGCAACAGAATGACAAGCAGTAGTATAACTACCAGAAAGACACTGACACTTGCAAATATTAGTCTAAACATCATTCAATATATTAATCGTTAGCCTACAACTTCAAGCCAGAGAAACACATGAAAGCCATAGCCATCAGCCCCACAGTAATGAACGTTATCCCAAGCCCACGCAGTGGTGCCGGAACATCCGAATAAGCCATTTTTTCACGAACAGCAGCTAGCCCCACTATTGCAAACATCCATCCTACTCCAGATCCCAATGCATATACGATCGAATCGGTCACACTCGTTATAGCTTGAGGGTCGGCAGGCGATTTGGTAATACGTTGCTGCATGAATAGCGATGCTCCCATAATGGCGCAATTCACTGCAATAAGGGGCAAAAAAATACCGAGCGAATTATAAAGCGAAGGACTGAATTTCTCCACCGCCATCTCTACCAATTGCGTTATAGCAGCGATAACAGCGATGAACAGTATAAAACTCAAGAAACTCAAATCTATGCCGAATATTCCATTCGCATCCAGTACCTTGGTCTGTAATATATAGTTTACGGGCAATGTCACCACCAACACGAAAGTGACTGCCACACCTAGCCCTATTGCCGTTTTCAGATTCTTCGAAACAGCCAGATAAGAGCACATTCCCAGAAAGAATGCAAAGATCATGTTGTCTACAAAGATCGAACGGATAAAAAGGCTGAATAAATGTTCCATCATGATTTTTCTTATTAAATATTTTCTTGAAGTTCTTTATCTCTACTGCGTTGATACCACACAATACAGGCTATAATGATAAGTGCCATGGGTGGCATCAACATCAATCCATTGTTTAGATAACCGGTGCTTTTAATACATTCATAGTTCAATATATTGTACCCCAGCAACGTACCCGATCCAAACAATTCGCGTACAAAGGCCACTATGATCAATATCTTGGCATAGCCAAGCCCATTGCCCATTCCATCCAAAAAAGATTCCCACGGTCCGTTGCTCATCGCAAAGGCTTCGAGTCGCCCCATCAGAATACAGTTCGTGATGATCAGCCCCACATAGACCGAAAGCTGAACACTTACATCATAGGCAAAAGCTTTCAGCACTTCACTCACAATAGTAACCAAAGTCGCCACTACCACCAATTGCACAATGATTCGTATTCGAGTTGGAATGGTATCTCTCATCAACGATATTATCACGTTGGCAAAAGCTACAATTACCGTCACAGAAAGTCCCATTACAATTGCCGGAGCCAATTTGGCAGTTACGGCAAGTGCCGAACAGATGCCCAATACCTGAACGGTTATCGGGTTGTTTTTACCCAATGGGATGGAGAATGCATCTTTATTTTTTTTTGAAAACAGTTCACTCATCAGTCATTATCCTCCTTATTGATTAGTAAAAAAGACGATGTAATTACTCAAGCATTTCTTAAGCATGGCATCTACCCCTTTCGAAGTAATAGTACCACCCGAAATGCCATCCACTTCATATTTTTTATCAACAATTTTACCGTATTTCACCACCGAAAGCCCTACTTTGCCGTCTTTCATTACTTCCATTCTCTTAAATTCACCTTGAAACTGTGGCGAAGCTATCTCTGCTCCCAGTCCGGGTGTCTCGCTTTGATGCGAAAAGTAGGCTCCATATACCGTATTGCGATCATCATTCAGAGCTACATATCCCCATATAGGCCCCCATAGCCCGACACCATCCAACGGAAAGACATACTTGGTGTGTCCATTCACGTCACATTGAAAAATGTGAAAACGGTTTTTAGAGAATTCAGTGCTATAGTTCGAAGAGAAGCTCCCACTATTCACTACCAGCGTTCCGTCAAGTTGCAGCAACATATCCAGTTTGACATATCTATTATAAGACGCTTCAACATCCTTCACGTCGCTGATATTCAATGCAGCAAGAATTTGTCTTTTAGTATCGAGCTCTATGTTTCTATTCTGATGCGATCTTAATACGATGTTTGTAAACGCCAGCAGAAACGCCACAACGACAACGATTACCGAAGCATAAATGAGTGTATATGAATTACTATTTGTATCCCTCTTTTTCATTATTCATCGGAATTAATGGTCGTTTTCGTCACTCGTCTCGCCCTGCGGCTTATATTGTGCTGCACCACAAAGTAGTCTATCAGCGGAGCAAATATATTCATAAAGAGTATGGCAAACATCATTCCTTCCGGAAAGCCGGGATTCAACACTCTGATGAAAATAGCCAGTACTCCGATCAAGAAACCATATATATATTTTCCAGTCTCGGTTCGTGCCGAAGTCACCGGATCGGTTGCCATAAATACAGCTCCAAAGCAGAATCCACCCAGTGCCAGATGTTCATACCAAGGCATATGAGCCATTACCGTATGCGGTCCACAGAGATTGAATATCCATGCCATCAAAGCACCGCCTAGAAACACGGAGAGCATCGTTTTCCAACTGGCCACACCTGTCCACATCAGTATCGAAGCGCCTATCAGTATGGCTATCACACTGGTTTCGCCTATCGATCCCGGAATAAATCCGGTGACCATATCCCACGAGAACGGCGGACAACCGGCCGAAGTCGAAGCCGTAGAGGCAATGCCCAAGCTAGTGGCGGCAGTCATGCCGTCTACCGTCTTACCCAATCCGAATATGCTCTTGCTAGCTACCCAAACAGCGTCGCCGCTCATCTTGGTAGGATAACTGAAAAACATAAAAACTCGGGCTACCAATGCAACGTTGAATATATTCATTCCTGTACCGCCAAACACCTCTTTGGCAAATATCACGGCAAAAGCAGTAGCTATTGCAATGATCCATAGTGGACAATCTACGGGAACAATCATCGGGATAAGCATTCCCGTCACTAAAAATCCCTCTTGTATTTCTTCTTTTTTCCATTGAGCCACAACAAACTCAATGCCTAGACCTACCACATAGGTCACTACTATTTTGGGAAGCACAGCCAGAAAGCCATAAAAGAATTTATCGAAGAAATCTCCTTGAATGCCTACGTGCAAGTAATGCTGATAACCCACATTATACATACCGAAAAGCATCGCAGGCATCAGTGCAATGACCACAAACGACATGATGCGTTTACTGTCTATGGCATCGTGAACGTGAGTTCCAGTTGTAGAAGTGGTATTGGGAACAAACAAAAAGCATTCGATACCCTCATACACCGAATGCAAAGCATGGCAATTGCCACCTTCTTCGAAATGAGGTCTTACTTTATCGAATATTTTTTTTATCGCTTTCATTGTCTAAACGTCCTTTATCTTTTAATTCATTTCAGCTCGAAGCATATCCAAGCCTTCTCTCACTATACGTTGAAGCTCCATCTTCGATGAACAAACAAACTCACAAAGAGCAAAATCCTCCGGAGCCACTTCGTATATGCCGAGAGCCTGCATTCTGTCTATATCACCGGCAAGAATTGCCTTTATCAAATATTCGGGCAAAATATCCATCGGAAGCACCTTCGTATATTCGTCGGACATGATCATGTGGCGTTGCCCCCCTTTAATACGAGCATCGAGTGTATACTGTTTTTTCTCACCAAATAGCCAGCTGAAATACGAACGGTTCATACTGAAATCATTCAAACGCGGTGCTATCCATCCGAATTCTTCATGCACTTCGTCGCCTTCAGGAATCACCGTCAACTGATTGTCGTAAGCGCCAAGATAACCGTCAGCACTTATTCTCCGTCCGGTCAATACATTTCCGCTAATGTAACGCAGGTCTTTTCCATCACTCACTCTCCCAGCAAAGAGATTGGTCAATTGCGCCCCTAGTTGCAAACGTACGTATGCAGGATGCGCTACTTCCGATCCGGTAAGAGCCACCGCATGGACAAAGTTCGTATGCCCCTCCAAAAACAACCGTCCCAAATAGATTACCGATTGGGCCGAAAGAGTCCACACCACTTCATTCTTATTCACCGGAGCTATATGGTTTATCTGAACGCCCACATTGCCGGCCGGATGAGGCCCTTCAAATACGGAGACCGTTACATTTTTGGCATCGGTCAATGCGACGGCCGATTGGGTCGAACGGATATTCAGATATGTTTTTGCAATTCTAGACAATGCCGTAAGCCCTGTTTGAAAAGCATCTTCTTCACCTTTCAAAACATACTCAAAGTTGGGAGCTAGTGGATTGGTATCAAAAGCCGAGACAAAAATAGCTCTAGGCTCTACCTCCGGGCACGATACAATATCATAAGGCCTTTGTCGCACGAAAGCGAAAAGCCCCGATTCTGCCATCAATTCCTTTATTTCTGCCGAAGACAATACCTCTACGTCCTTTCTACCAAAATCGACATATTCTTGTGTTTCGGAGGCTGTAACCGATACAAAAAGAATTTTTCGCCGTGCGCCACGTTCTATTTGAGCAACGATGCCGCTAACAGGCGAAACGAATTTCACTTCAGGATGATTCTTATCCACAAACAGCGCACTGCCAGCCTTTACATAATCCTGTTCTTTGACGACCATTTTCGGCGTTATGCCGGCATAATCATCTGGAACGAGCGCATAGCGTTCAGGACTTTTCACGTCAAAGAATTCTTCGGCAGCAATACCTTTCAATTTTATGTCAAGGCCTTTTGTTAATCGAATAACATTTGCCATAATGATAGTATAAACATTAGTGCAAAAATAGTAAATAAATTCTTAGATTGGGAATTTAAACAAAGAAATATGCCCTCCAGACATTTATTTTCCATTTAAATTGTTTATTCTTTTTAAAAAAAAATGTATTTTTGTAACTCCAAACAGACTTAAAAGGTAAAAAGATATGAGTTTAAACATTGAAAAAAGCAACAGGAAGAGGGTTATTATCGTAGGTGGTGGATTCGGGGGTCTTCAATTGGCAAAAAGGCTCAAGAAATCCGGTCTACAAGTAGTGCTGATGGATAAAAACAATTACCATCAATTCCCTCCGTTAATATATCAGGTTGCTTCGGCGGGCATGGAACCGAGTTCTATTTCATTTCCTTTCCGTAAAATATTTCAACGTACTCGAAACTTTTATTTCCGTATGGCAGAAGTAAGAGCGGTATTCCCCGAGAAGAAAATCATCCAGACTTCCATCGGAAAGGCGGAGTATGACTATTTGGTCTTCGCAGCCGGCACCACTACAAACTTCTTCGGCAATAAGCATATCGAAGAGAATGCCATTCCCATGAAAAACGTATCCGAAGCCATGGGGCTTCAGAATGCCATTCTATCCAACCTCGAACGTTCCATCACATGTGGCACAAACTTGGAACGTCAGGAATTGCTCAATGTAGTTATCGTAGGCGGTGGCGCCACAGGTGTCGAAGTAGCGGGCGTACTCTCCGAAATGAAGAAATTCATTTTGCCTCACGACTATCCCGATTTGGACAAGAGTATGATGAATATTTACCTTATTGAAGCCAGCAATCGAGTACTTTCGGGCATGTCACCCGAGTCGTCGGCAAAAGCCGAAGAGTTTCTTCGTCGCATGGGGGTAAACATTCTACTCAATAAGAAAGTCGTAGACTATAAAGACAACAAAGCAGTACTCGAAGATGGAAGCGAAATAGCAACCCGCACCTTTATATGGGTCAGTGGTGTTGCCGGCGTCACTATCAACAATATAGACCGCTCATTTTTTGGACGAGGCAACCGTATCAAGGTAGACGAATTCAATCGTGTACAAGGCATGGAAGACGTCTTTGCCATTGGCGATCAATGTATCCAAACCACTGATAAAGACTATCCCAAAGGACATCCTCAACTGGCACAAGTCGCCATTCAACAGGGCCAATTGCTAGCTAAGAATTTCTGTCGGCTCGAAAAGGGCAAAAAGATGCAACCGTTCCATTATCGCAATCTGGGCTCAATGGCTACAGTAGGCCGAAACAAGGCAGTAGCCGAATTCAGCAAAGTAAAGATACAAGGATGGTTTGCTTGGTTCTTGTGGCTGGTTGTCCACTTGCGTTCCATCTTGGGCGTACGCAACAAAGTGATTGTTTTCCTCAATTGGATATGGAACTACTTCAACTACAATCAGTCGCTCCGCATGATTTTCTCACCTAAAAAAGCCAAAGTCGTAGCCGAACGCGAAGCACGCGAAGCTGTTACCCACTGGGGCGAAGACTTGATAGAAGAAGAGCACGACAAAGAACATCCAAACGCAGAATAACAACAGCTCTCATGCTACATTTTTGATATATGCATCAAAGTGCCCCCGATCCTACGCAAGAAAAGTGGTACGAATTCCGTCGTGCCACAATGACCGATACCGAACGCATCATGCAGATTATCGCTCAAGCCAAGGCCCAGATGAAACGTCTGGGCAGCCATCAATGGCAAGAAGGATACCCTGCAACACACGACATTGTCTCCGACATCAACCGCCAAACAGCTTATGTGCTATGCCTCAATCAGTCGGTTATTGCTTATGCCAGTATATCTTTCGACAGCGAACCGGCCTATAACGATTTAAACGGGCACTGGTTAAGCGATCAACAATATGTGGTCGTTCACCGTTTGGCTGTTGCCGACGAAATGAAAAACCGTGGAGTGGCAACCCATTTCTTCCACCGCATCGAGCAGTACGCTCTAACATGCAATGTGCATAGCTTCCGTGTCGATACTAATTTTGACAACCATTACCTGCTGAATCTCCTACAGAAAACAGGATTTGTAGAATGTGGAGAAGTCTTTTACGACAGAGGGCGTGGTAGCCGAAAAGCATTCGAGAAATTGTTTTGAATCGCCCTGCACACGCAACTCATATTGTCTCTTCGTAATTTTATTCATCGCAATAGTTAGAATCCGGATTATACCATTTCCAATTTGAAATATCTTTTTCTGATAATCCATATTCTCAGCAGCCAAATAGCGAAGAAGCCATTACTTACAATCTCGTAAACGCCACCCCATGGCGCTGGAATAATGATGAATCTCTTGATGAACCATAAAACAAGGTCCAGATTAAACAGCCAGTTCCAAAACTTCTCCCGATCAGAGAAAACAATCGCCTTGCATTCTTCATCTCCAATCCGAACGTCAATCGTGCTCTCAATGAATTTATAAGCACTTCGTACAGTGATTCCATAATCACCTGCCGGCAATTGTATATTTACAGGGCTACCTTTCATCAGTCCCAGCAGCTGCCCGTTAACAAGCAGATAATGTGGAAGATTGACTATTTGTTTCCGCTTAGAAGATATTGTAAGAACTGACATTGCTTTTTCTATTTAAATAATCATTAAATACCATTATGTCCTTTCTGAAAGTTCACCATCCTTGTATACATGTTAAGTTGCCATACTTATTAAATTTAAGTTTCAAATTTCTGTTGCTACGCTTCATTAGAGAACAAATTAATCAATATTTGCTATCCTATAAACATGATTAAGAAGTCAAACATCTCACCTTATAAGAATGCTGATATATTTACTCTCGTTATCTCTTCTTCACTATATGCCCCTTCTTTATTTTTATAGCCTTCAGTATAACAAATATAGCTATGCGTTTTACCATTATGTTCAACATTACGAACATGCATTAATTTCTTATCTGAATTTCTAGAGACTAAACATCCGTTATATAAGTTATTGCCTTTTAAAAATAAGTTATTATAATCAGATACTAAATAGAGACATTCAATAGCTTTTGGCAATTTTTCTCCTATTAATTCTAGACCTATCTGCAATTCATTTTTTTTATCGATAATAGAATCAGTCTGATATCTCTCTTTTACTTGTGATATGAATCTATTAATCATTAATTCCCTTACTTCCGCCTTATTCCCCAATAAAAGAGACCGTTTTATTTTAGAATTATATTCGAAACCCTTTTCAAATTCAAAAAGTTTTAGTCCATTCTTTATATTTCGTACATCATTTGTCATACTCCACAATTTAAAAAATAATACGACTTGCAAAAGACCTGCAACAATCATAACTAATCCAATAAAAATAACCATACCAGAGGTGTTACTGTCTGAACTAGAACCGTATTGAGCAAACGATGATATACTAGATAACAACAAAGAAATCAATAAAAACAACTTTTTCATATTAGTCTATTTTAAATTAAACATTTTCTCTTATTTTATTGCCATAACTATCTTTAATTCTATCTCTGTAGTGCTTGTTTGAGAACCAAACAAGACACCACAGAGATATCATGAGTCTACTTCGCAAGCATGGACTACAACAATAGTAGCAACCTTCTATATCCGAATAATGTTTTCTTGCTCCCTCTAAAGCTTCTTTACAATTAGAGAAATAACCAAGATAGATACGGTTCTCTTCTTTAGGAACTGAATAAGTTCTTATCGACCCATTCACAATGTAACGATAAAGATACGAATGTCAAAGTTATTAATTATGAAAATTAAAAACAAATTAAATTTGAGGATTTTTTATTAAGAATATGGATTCAATGAGTTTTCCTACATGCGAACGCAGAGGGTGCAAAAAACTAACGTATGTCGCAGCCATAACTTCCGTTAGTTATTGCGGTAACTAACGGAAGTTATCATGACAACTAGCGTTAGTTTCTCCTGCGACATACGTTAGTTATCGCAGCGACATACGGTTGATTTTTGGCAAAATTGTCGTATGTTAGTTTTTTTGGTGACGTCCTTATGTTTTTCGCATGACGTACATACGACAACAAAAAAACATACATACGTGGATGGGGCAAAAGATGGATTATTTGTGAGCCAAGCGAAATCGTTTTGTGTTGCCATATTTTACCAAAAGTGCCGAACATGCCGAAGTACATATAGAGAGTTCTGAATTTTTTTTATTCGACGTTTTATACTAATATCAAAAAGATACCTATAGTTAGTAATTATACTATACAAAAAATATAAAATAAAAAAAAATATAGAGGAGTGGAAAGTACTTCGGCATGTTCGGCAGGGGCATGTCGATTTTCGGATCCGTGGTATATTGTAGCTGCGATTTTTGGAAAAAGCAATAATGACCCTCATTTTTGGAAATTGCAGTATTTGAAAATAAAATCGCAGTTTTGCATATAATACAAATTGCTAGATAAACAGACTTTCTTTTATCATTATGTACCATATCCACCCAAAAAGTAATATAAAGATATTCCGTAAAAACCATAAAAACGCCTATTTTAAAGCTTTCTAGGAATTTGACCAAATTATTGCCTTGAAGAAAAAGCATACCACATTTGTAAACTATTTTATTTTTGCTGAGTATTGATTAATTTAAAGTGTTTGTATTACGATAACGTTTATGAACTGATAATATGAATAAACCAAATAATCAGTTTATATACATTACTTGAAAGCAATAAATAATTTACCCAATTAGTATCAAATATTATACGGAACTGAGGTAATAAATATAAACTTTACTATCTTTGTAACGAAAATTAAACGGACAATAAACAATACTTAACGGCAGGATGATTTTTGAACTACATCACAGTAGATGACTAGCATACACATGCAATTATGGTGAAATAGCGGTTATTTATTATCACAAATATATCATTAACAAATTAGACTATGAACGAATTAGAAAACATCCCTTTTCAAATGATTAACTGGGATCTTGTACCCGAAGAGAGGCATGAAGGGCAAGACGGTTATGCGATATGGAAAACAATTCAATTCAAAGAGTTGAGAATAAGAATGGTGAAATATTCTGCCGGATATTTGGCTAATCATTGGTGCCACAAAGGGCATATACTTCACTGCCTAAAGGGAGAAATGGTAAGCGAACTAGAAACTGGCGAGAAATCTGTGATGAAGACCGGTATGACTTATGTCGTGTCGGACGATTTAAGTTCGCATCGCAGCTATACGAAAGACGGTGTGGAACTGCTCATTATTGACGGTGATTTTCTGAAATTAAAGAAATAGAGAAATCGGAGTCGATAGGCACTAAAGACATGCATAATCTGGCTCTATGCACCTGCAAAGAGTCAGATTAATATACAGCAAAACATTTATTCGGAAGATACCACACCCCTCTTGGATTGGGAAAGTATTCGCACCCATGTACGAATGGAATTGACGATAACAAATATGATAAGCACGATCATGACAACACTGCATACCGCCAACAGATATTCTCCTTTGGGCAAATAAAAGACAAAGATATTGTAAATACCAGCCGTAAATGCGGTGATAAACATAAAAAGTAGAGGTATCAATGTAGTTAATGCATACTTTCCCTTGCCCATCCTGAAAATGATAGTGGTACCGATAGCAAGGGCCATACTTGCCAATAGCTGGTTGGAAAGTCCGAACAAAGGCCAAATGGATGAAATGGAACCTCCGTAGACCAAATATCCCCACGTGAAGGACATCAACGCACTGGTGATAATAACGCCCGGTTTCCAGTTCACGTCGCCCAACGGTTTATAAACATGTCCCCCAAGTTCTTGAAGCAGGTAACGTCCTACACGTGTACCGGCATCGATAATGGTCAGGATGAACAATGCTTCGAACATGATGGCGAAATGATACAGGAAAGACATGAGATGATTCAATCCCGGTATGGTAGCAAAAATATGCGCCATGCCTACCGCCAAAGAAACAGCGCCACCGGGACGTCCGGCAACGTTTTCGCCTACCATAGCCGATAGTGCGGGAAGTTCGTGCACATGCATGCCCAACTTGCTAAAGGCTTCGGCACTGCTGTTGATTGCAAAATAATCGGACGGAAGTAGACAAGTAGCGGCAATAAGCGCCATGACACTGATGAATGCTTCGGCCAGCATGGCACCGAATCCGATGGGGAGTATTTCTTTTTCGTTGGTGATCATCTTCGGTGTAGTACCGGTAGCGATGATAGAATGAAAGCCGGATATAGCACCACAAGCTATAGTAATGCAGACAAAAGGCCATACCGGACCGGGAACGACCGGACCGCCTCCATGAATAAATTGAGTAATGGCAGGCATCTGGATAATGGGATGTACTATGACAATGCCGATGGCCAACAAACCAATGACTCCGATTTTCATATAAGTGCTTAAATAATCGCGGGGAGCCAACAGCAACCATACAGGAAGTGCTGCCGCTATGAATCCGTAGAGAGGCAATATGATATCGAGCTCTGCACGAGTAAGTGTAAAGAACGGAGCCAATGCAGATGTTTGTACCCACGGGCCGACAACGACGCAAGCAATGACCAATACGACACCCAGCACAGAGGCTTCGGCTATGCGCCCCGGACGAAGATAACGCATGTAAACACCGATAAAGAGTGCAACCGGAATAGTCATGCCTACAGTAAATGCACCCCACGGGCTATTGAAAAGAGCATTGGAGACTGCAATAGCCATCCCCGCCATAGTGATGATCAATATGAAAATCACCGCGACAGCCGCTACCAATCCCGTTGTTTTGCCAATCTCTTTCTCGGCGATCTCGGAGATGGAAAGTCCATCGTGCCGGATAGATGCGAAAAGGATAACCATATCGTGAACCGCACCACCCAGACAAGCACCAATCAAAATCCATATCAAGCCTGGAAGATAGCCGAACTGAGCCGCCAACACAGGGCCCACCAATGGACCCGCCCCAGCAATTGCTGCAAAATGATGGCCGAATGTGACCAATTTATTAGTCGGCACATAGTCGTGTCCGTCGTTGTGAAGAATAGCCGGTGTAGTTCTGTTAGAATCGAGAGCAAGCACTTTGGCTGCCATGAAAGCCCCATAATAGCGATAACATATTAATAGGACCAAGGCAGAAAATATGACAATATACAATCCGTTCATTTGTTTATGATGTTTTTCTGATGGTTTATATTTTAAAAGCGACACAAAGATATAACGTCTTTGTAGATATCGGTATAAGTAGACTTCTGGTTTTAAGTTTTATTTAACTTTAAAATTTACCCGATAGATAATCTCGATCTATTCTCGTTATTCTTCACACAAAAAGAAATCGGCATACATTCCAAATAGCACTGGAATATATGCCGATATATAAGAGATAGAAGGACTCTATTGTAGAATAATTCCTCCTAAATACTATAGACTAATATTATTTGCTGAGAGCTGTTGATACATCAACGGCGCAAGCTACTGTGCAACCTACCATTGGGTTGTTGCCAATACCTAAGAATCCCATCATCTCTACATGAGCAGGAACTGATGAAGAACCGGCAAACTGCGCATCGCTGTGCATACGGCCCATTGTATCAGTCATACCATAAGAAGCAGGGCCGGCAGCCATATTGTCGGGATGAAGTGTACGTCCCGTACCACCACCAGAAGCTACCGAGAAGTAAGGTTTGCCAGCAAGTACACGTTCTTTCTTGTATGTTCCGGCTACAGGATGTTGGAAACGAGTAGGATTGGTTGAGTTACCCGTGATAGATACATCAACGCCTTCTTTCCACATAATAGCAACACCTTCGCGAACATCATTGGCACCATAGCAACGAACTTTAGCCCGAGGACCATCGCTGTATTTGATCTCTTCTACTACCTTCAATTCTGATGTGAAGTAATCGAAATCGGTTTTTACATACGTAAATCCGTTGATACGGCTAATAATTTGTGCAGCATCTTTGCCCAGTCCGTTAAGAATGCAACGAAGCGGTTCTTGGCGAACTTTGTCGGCTTTGGCAGCAATCTTGATAGCGCCTTCGGCAGCAGCAAAAGACTCGTGACCTGCCAAGAAGCAGAAACATTTTGTCTCTTCGCGAAGCAAACGGGCAGCCAGATTACCATGTCCGATACCAACTTTACGATCGTCGGCAACAGAACCGGGAATACAAAATGCCTGAAGACCCACACCAATAGCTTCAGCAGCTTCGGGAGCTGTTTTGCAACCCTTCTTGATAGCAATAGCAGAACCTACTACGTAAGCCCATTTAGCATTCTCGAAGCAAATAGGCTGAGTTTCTTCGCAAGTGTTATAAGGATCGAGACCATATTTATCGCAGATAGCATTTGCTTCTTCGATATCTTTAATGCCAACTGCATTCAGAGCTGCGAGAACCTGTTTTTCGCGACGGTCTTGGCTTTCAAATTGTACTTTTCTAATCATAATGTCTTCCTCCTTATTATTCTTTACGTGGGTCAATGTATTTAACGGCACCATCTTCGGGGTTGAAACGTCCGTAATGGCCAGTAACTTGTTTCAATGCTTCGTTGGCATCTACACCTTTCTTAACAGCTTCCATAAATTTGCCCATATGGATAAATTCGTAGCCGATGATCTGGTCTTCTTTATCGAGAGCTATGCGGCTGATATAGCCTTCGGTAAGTTCCAAATAACGAGATCCCTTTGCCACAGTACCGTAAAGAGTACCAACCTGGCTACGTAGACCTTTGCCCAAATCTTCGAGTCCGGCACCGATAGCCAATCCATTTTCAGAAAAAGCAGACTGTGTACGTCCGTATACAATTTGCAAGAAAAGTTCGCGCATTGCCGTATTGATGGCATCGCAAACAAGGTCGGTATTTAGCGCTTCCAGAATAGTCTTTCCGGGTAGAATTTCTGAAGCCATAGCTGCAGAATGTGTCATTCCTGTACAACCGATCGTCTCGATCAAGCATTCCTGAATAACGCCCTTTTTGACATTCAATGTGAGCTTGCATGCACCCTGTTGAGGAGCACACCAACCAATACCGTGTGTTAAACCTGAAATATCAACTATTTCTTTGGCCTTCACCCATTGTCCTTCTTCAGGAATAGGAGCCGGTCCGTGATTAACACCTTTTTTTACAACACACATGTGTTCGACTTCGTTGGTATAAATCATAACTGTATCTTTTTAAAACATTAATGGTTTTCTGTTTCTTTTCGTTCGGCAAAATTAACACAATTGTTGCGTTCGACAAAGTATCGTTTGAGGTTTTAAGAAAAAATAAAGATTAAGCAGGTATAAGTATCGTTTTTGCAAACCGGAGATAGCGAAACGCCTTCTTTCGCCGAAACGACATCAAGTAAACCTACAATTTCAATTCTTCCATAATATACTTTGGCGTATAGCCGGCAGAACTTAATGCTACCTGTTCGGGTGTGCCGGTAGTCAACACTTGACCTCCTCCTTGTCCTCCTTCGGGACCCATGTCAATAATATAATCGGCCATCTTGATCACATCAAGATTGTGTTCGATCACAATAACCGTATTGCCCTTGTCTACCAAACGGTTGAGGACGGTCATCAAAACACGTATATCTTCGAAATGCAATCCGGTGGTAGGTTCGTCTAATATATAGAGTGTCTTACCGGTATCTCGCTTAGAGAGTTCGGTAGCCAACTTCACACGCTGGCTCTCTCCGCCGGAAAGCGTAGTAGACGATTGGCCAAGTTTGATATAGCCCATGCCAACGTCTTGCAGCACTTTTATTTTATTGAGTATCTGGGGTACATGTTCGAAAAACTCTACCGCCACATTGATAGTCATATCGAGCACATCGGCGATGGATTTCCCCTTATAACGCACTTCGAGTGTCTCGCGATTGTAACGCTTGCCATGACAAACTTCACAAGGCACATATACGTCGGGCAAGAAATTCATCTCGATAGATTTGTAGCCATTGCCTTGGCACGTTTCGCACCGTCCGCCTTTGACATTAAAAGAGAAACGGCCGGGTTTGTAGCCACGTATTTTGGCTTCGGGAAGTCCCACAAACAAATTGCGAATATCCGAAAAGACGCCTGTATATGTAGCCGGATTGGAACGTGGAGAACGCCCCAGAGGAGACTGGTCGACATTAACGACCTTATCTATATATTCGATACCTTCGATGGTGCGATAAGGCAAAGGATCTTGCAAAGAACGATAAAACTTCTGAGACAAGATAGGTTGCAATGTATCATTGATAAGAGTAGACTTGCCACTACCCGAAACGCCTGTAATACAAATAAGCTTACCAAGCGGAAATTCGACATCCACATCTTTCAGGTTATTGCCATTACATCCCCGCAGCCAAAGAGATTTTCCGTTACCGGGACGACGTTTCTCGGGAACTTTAATCTCTTTTTTGCCGTTCAGATAAGACGATGTGAGGGTATGAGAAGAAAGCATCTCTTTGGGAGTGCCTTCGAACAATAACTCACCTCCCAAACGTCCGGCTTTAGGTCCCATATCGATCACATAATCGGCTGCCAGCATCATATCCTTATCATGCTCTACCACAATAACCGTATTGCCCAAATCACGCAGTTCTTTCAACGAATTGATAAGCCTTACATTGTCGCGCTGATGCAATCCGATGCTCGGTTCGTCGAGAATATAAAGCACATTGACCAGTTGCGAGCCAATCTGCGTTGCCAAACGAATGCGCTGACTCTCGCCTCCCGATAAACTTTCGGAAGAACGGTTGAGAGTAAGGTAATCCAACCCGACATCCAACAGGAATTTTAATCGAGTACGGATTTCTTTTATAATCTCTTCGGCAATGTGGTTTTGTTTTTCCGATAAATGAGGAGTAACATTACTTATCCATTCATATAAGTTGGATATTTCCATATTACTGAGCTGATTGATACTCTTATCGTGAATACGATACGAAAGCGCCTCTTTGTTGAGACGTGCACCGTGACACTCGGGACAAACCACAGAAGAAGCAAACTGTGTAGCCCACTTTTGTGCTGTTGCTGAGGTCTCGGAAGAGTCTTGCAACATCTGGATATATTTTACGACACCTTCATACGAGACAAAATAATCGGAAGTGGTGCCAACCAATGATTTTTTGATTTTAACGCGTTCGTCGCTACCGTTTAGTATTTCGTCAAGAGCTTCGTCCGGTAAATCGCCCACAGGAGTATGAAGACTAGCTTCGTAGCGCTCGAGCAAAGAGGCGATCTGCCAAAATATCATCGAATTCTTGTACTTGCCCAGTGGAACGATAGCACCATCGTAAATAGCCTGAGAACGGTCTGGAATAACTTTGTCAATATCAATTTGATTGACCACTCCAAGACCTTTGCACTTAGAACAATAACCTTGAGGCGAATTGAATGAAAAATTGTGAGGAGCAGGTTCCTTATACGATAGCCCTGTTTGGGGATCCATTAACTGTTTGCTATAGTAGCGCATTTTTTCATCCTGCAGATCAAAGATCATCAATAAACCATCGCCCTGCTTTACCGCCGTAGCCACTGTTTGTTTAAGTCGTTGAGTATCTTTTTCATCAATTATAAGTTTATCAACGACCACCTCAATATCGTGATTTTTGTAACGATCGAGCTTCAGTCCGGGAGTTATCTCGCACATTTTACCATCAATACGAACATTGAGGAAACCTTTTTTACGCACTGACTCGAAAAGCTCTTTGTAGTGGCCTTTGCGAGAACGAACCAACGGAGCCAAAATATACACGCGATGCTCTTGATAATCTTTCAATATCAGTTGAAGAATCTGTTCTTCTGTATATTTTATCATCTTCTTGCCCGAAAGATATGAATAAGCTTCACCTGCTCGTGCGAATAGCAAGCGCATATAATCGTAAATTTCAGTAGTCGTACCGACGGTAGATCGAGGATTTTTATTCGTCGTCTTCTGTTCGATAGAAATAACAGGACTGAGTCCGGTGATCTTATCGACATCGGGACGCGCCAAATTGCCCAAAAAATTACGGGCATAAGCCGAAAAAGTTTCGATGTAACGCCGCTGGCCTTCAGCAAAAATCGTATCGAAAGCCAGTGAAGATTTACCACTGCCACTCAAACCGGTAATCACCGTAAGGCTATTACGAGGGATGACGGCATCGACATTCTTAAGATTGTGTACTCTTGCTCCGTACACATTTATATAGTCCTTTGACATTTTTACCTTTCACTATTAAACTGCAAAATTAGTATTTTTTTCTTTATATACACTCATTACTCGATATTTTTGGCTAAGTTTGCAGACTGAAAAAACAATAAAAGATAGATGAAATTACTCAGACTATTTATATTCGTATTGTTCATTGGTTTACCAAGCTTGAGCGGCATTGCTCAGGAAGAGAACATTTTTTTTCTACATACCGTAAAGGCAGGACAAACATTATATTCCATAGCCAGTATGTACAATGTAAGTGTAGATCAAGTAACAAAATTAAATCCGGGGGCAAATGAAATGATCTTCACCGGAGAAGTATTGCGCATCCCTCAACAAAAGAAATCAACGGTTTCACCCCTCTTTCATACCATAAAAACCGGCGAAACATTATATAAGCTTTCGCAGACATACAAAGTAAGTGTCAAAGAAATCTGCGACTTGAATCCCGGTTTGAATGCCGAGAACTTTCATAGCGGAGAAGTTATTCGAATCCCTTCGGTCCCTTCTAACGCCAAAGAGGTGCCACAAACGAAAACAACCGATACAAACACAGCCACTCTTCAGAAGACAGAAAAAGAGGTACAGACTCCTATCATAGAGAAGTACAAAGAAATGCATAAAGTGAAACGTTCGGAAACGGTATACAGTATATGCAAAAAGTACAAAATATCGGAAGAAGAACTATTGGCTGCAAACCCCACAATCAAAACACAGGGATTGCAAAAAGGCGACATGCTCTATATACCCTACCCTGCCCCACCAAAACCGGTAGAAAAGATACCTACCGATAAAGAACTCTTTGAAACGAACCGAACAATAGCAAAGAAAACAGGATCGATAAAACTGGCGGTGATGTTGCCTTTTAAAGAAGACAGCCGAATGGTAGAATACTACGAGGGAATGCTTCTTGCCATTGACACACTCAAACGCAGCGGAATATCGATGGATGTCTATGCCTATGACACCTCTTCAAAAAACATAGATGTATTGCTGAAGGAGAAATCGGAACTTGCCAATATGGATATCATATTCGGGCCACGCGATAAAGCGCTGATAAAACCGATGTCCGAATTTGCCCGCAGACATCAAATAAAATTGGTGATACCCTTCACCTCAAAAGACAATGAAGTGTTTTCGAATCCTTTCATATATATGATCAATACACCTCAGCTGTTCATGTATAGCACCGTATATAGCCATCTATTAAAACAATTCAGCAATCCTAACGTTGTATTTATAGAAAACAGCGTGGGAGATAAAAGCAAAGAGCAGTTCATAAGCGGCCTTAAAGACTTTTTACTTCGCAGCGGAGTAACATATACTACCGTTGGAGACGGGGCTTCGGTAGAAAACATGGCAGAAACACTCTTCAATGGACGCACCAATATCTTTATCCCTACATCCGGAACTCATGTGGAAATGATAAAGATCCTGACAAAAATGGAATTGCTCAAACGCAACAATCGATCGATGGCTATTTGTCTATTCGGCTATCCCGAATGGCAAACCATGACTAAAGAACATTTGAAACAATTTTTTGCCGTAAGTACCTATTTCTATACGTCGTTCTATACAAACAGCCTGTTGCCCGAAGCCAGACGCTTCGATAAGGAATACCACAATACCTATCGCAAAGTGATGGAAGACAGGTATCCCAAATACGGAATGTTAGGGTACGACACCGGCTTTTACTTTTTGAAAGGAATCGCAAAATGTGGCAGCAGATTTGACGAAGATATAAACAGATTACCTTTCAATCCGGTTCAGACAGGATTTTTAATGAAACGGGTAAACAACTGGGGAGGATTTATCAATCAGAAAGTCTTCTTTATTCATTATGCGACCAACTCGGAAGTAGAAAGAAACGATTTCGATTAAAAAAACAGAAAGCTTATGAAAAGAGAGATATTACTCATCATATCATTTATATTTATTTGCGAAATATCGGCCTATGCTCAAATCGGCGAACAGCGCAACAACTTATCGGTAGGCTTTAGCGGTGGGTATGTGAGCAACTCCGTGAGTTTTCAACCGACAATCAAACAAAGTGGGATACCTGGTATTACGTTTGGTGTAACAGGTAGATACATCTCCGAAAAATATTTTAATATGATATGCGGGGCACAGCTTGAACTGAATTTTGTTCAGATGGGATGGAACGAAAAAGTGCCTGATGGATCAATCGGCACATACAAACGAAGAATGAACTATATACAAATTCCTTTCTTGGCGCACTTGGCTTTCGGTAAAGAACAAAAAGGAATGCAATTCTTTGTCAATGCAGGCCCTCAGGTAGGCTTTCTGCTAAACGAAAATCAAACGTTCAGTAAGGACTTTGACATATCAAATCGTACCGTAACCACCCAATACGGTAAGATGGCCGAACGTAAATTCGACTATGGTATAGCGGCCGGAATTGGATTAGAGCTGAAAACAGGAATAGGCAGCTTTCTTGTAGAAGGAAGGTACTATTATGGTTTATCCGACTTTTATAAAACGACAAAGCAAGACTACTTTTCGAGAGCAGCCAATACGACCATGTTTGCAAAAGTGACTTATCTTTTCGATTTATCGAAATAAAAAGAATCAGATTGCCAAATTTATCGTATATTTGTCTGAAATAATTTGAAACAATAAGTTATGAATGCAGATATCATATTTAGATTTTTAAGAGATATTGCAGTCCACAATGACCGTGAATGGTTTCAGGCTAACCGTAATGAATGGGATAATGCAAAAGTGGAATTTGAGAATTTCATGGCAGCCGTTATAGGCAGAATTTCTATTTTCGACGAAACAGTGCGTCATATTCGTCCACAAGACTGCACGTACCGTATCTATCGCGACATTCGATTCTCATCCGACAAATCTCCATACAAACGTCACATCGGGGGATATATTAATAGCAAAGGTAAAAAATCTGCTCATTCAGGATACTATATTCATATGGAAATAGGCCACTGCATGCTTTGCAGTGGCAGTCTATGCGTTACCAGCGAAATGCTGAAAGCACTGCGCCGTAGTGTATATGACAACATGGATGAATATAGAAAGATAGTAGAAGACAAAGAGTTCAAAAAGTACTTTCCAACCATAGGATTCGAACATCTAAAAACAGCCCCAAAGGGATATCCCAAAGATTATCCATATATTGACTATCTGAAATGCAAAGATTATTCGGTATGCATGCCTGTATCGGATCATTTCTTCAGTGAACCTGATCTCTTGGAAAAGCTTGATGATATATTCAGACAAATGAAACGTCTCAACGACTTTTTAAACGAGACGATAGATAATATGGAAATATAAAATGAAAGCCTATTTAAGGCACATACAATAATAATAAATTAGCGAACAAACCAATTATTATAAGATATGGAAAAGAAATTGGAACTGATAGAAAACGACAGCTGGCTTGCGCCCTATACCGATGCTATAAAAGGTCGCCACCAACACGCTTTAGATAAAGAGGCTCAATTGACTGACCACGGATCGAAAAGTCTGTCTGAATTTGCTTCTGGTTACCTTTATTTTGGTATTCACCTTACCGACAAAGGCTGGGTCATTCGAGAATGGGCTCCAAATGCTACACATATTTATCTAATCGGAACATTTAATAATTGGCAAGAAAAAGAAGAATACGAACTAAAACCTCTTGATAACGGAAATTGGGAGCTCACAGTACCCGAAGCAGCCATACACCACCTGGATCTATACAAACTAATGGTGCATTGGAACGGAGGTTGCGGTGAACGCATTCCGGCATGGGCAACAAGAGTCGTGCAAGATGAAAATACAAATATATTTTCTGCACAAGTATGGAATCCTACACAACCATATAAGTTCAACCATCCAATAATTCCTCAAACCGACCCTCTATTGATATACGAATGCCATATAGGAATGGCACAAAATGAAGAGAAAGTAGGAACATACAATGAATTCAGAGAGCAGATTTTGCCCAGAATAGTAAAAGACGGCTACAATTGTATACAAATAATGGCGGTACAGGAACATCCATATTATGGAAGTTTTGGATATCATGTATCGAGTTTATTTGCTCCATCATCCCGATTCGGAACTCCCGATGAGCTGAAACAATTGATTGACGAAGCTCACGGACTAGGCCTGTCTGTAATAATGGATATTGTCCATTCTCATGCAGTCAAGAATGAAGTTGAAGGATTAGCAAATTATGCCGGCGATCCCGATCAATACTTCTATTCGGGTGCCCGTCGTGAACACCCATTATGGGATTCGCTCTGTTTTGACTATGGAAAAGATGAAGTCGTACATTTCTTATTATCAAACTGCAAATATTGGCTAGACATATTCCACTTTGACGGCTTCCGCTTTGACGGAGTTACGTCGATGTTATACTATAGTCATGGAATGGGAGAAACGTTTAAAAACTATGCCGATTATTACAATGGACATCAAGATGATAATGCCATTTGTTATCTGACGCTTGCCAACAAGTTGGTACACGAATTCAATCCCCATGCTTTAACCGTAGCCGAAGAAGTATCCGGAATGCCTGGAATAGCTGTTAACGTCTCAGCAGGAGGATATGGATTTGACTATCGAATGGCAATGAACATCCCCGACTATTGGATAAAAACAATCAAAGAAAAAGTGGACGAAGATTGGAAACCCGCCAGCATGTTTTGGGAAGTAACCAACCGTCGCACTGACGAAAAAACAATATCATATTGCGAAAGCCATGATCAAGCATTAGTAGGTGACAAAACCATTATTTTCAGATTGATAGATGCTGATATGTATTGGCACATGCAGATTGGTGATGAAAACTATATTGTTCATAGAGGCACAGCCCTACACAAAATGATCAGGCTACTGACCGCTACAACCATCAATGGTGGCTACCTCAATTTCATGGGTAATGAATTCGGTCATCCCGAATGGATAGACTTTCCTAGAGAAGGAAATGGATGGTCATACAAATATGCACGCCGCCAATGGAATTTGGTAGACAATCAAAACTACGTATATCATTATTTAGGCGATTTTGATCATGCCATGCTAAATATAATCAAGAGCATCAAGAATTATCAAAACACCCCAATAGTAGAGATCACCCATAATGACGTAGACCAAATATTAGCCTACAGCCGTGAAGATCTGATTTTTGTATTTAATTTTAATCCGGTACAGTCATTTACCGACTATGGATTTCTGGCAAAAGCGGGAACATATGAAGTAATACTCAATACTGATAGCAAACAGTTCGGTGGTTTCGGTTTAGCAGACGATAGCGTGAAACATTTCACCCTTCACGATCCGCTTTATGAGAAAGAAAAGAAAGAATGGCTAAAGCTATATTTGCCTGCGAGGTCGGCTGTGGTACTGAAAAGGACAAAATAATTAAAAAAGTCTTTTGATTATAAATAAAAAGCAGTACCTTTGCAACCGCAAAAGCGGGGTCCGGTAGCTCAGCTGGATAGAGCAACAGCCTTCTAAGCTGTGGGTCATGCGTTCGAATCGCATCCGGATCACAAATTAAAAACAAAGCAGTTACTAAAAAGTAGCTGCTTTTTTTGTCATATTTGCATAAAACGATATCCTCATCGGCTAATAATAAGAGAACGTTGAAATGATTCATGCTGGCACGAACTCTTTTTAAACAGCCAATAAGACATGATAATTTCAATACATCGGTGTCGCACTTATCTTTCTAAAACCACATATGGACCTAAATTTGTTGACGTCCATACGTTTTCAAAAAAACTTAAGGACGTCACCGAAAAAACTAACATACGACAATTTTGTTGATGCCGCAGGCTCGGAAATTTTATATTTATGTGATGTACGATTAATAATACTCATGTTTAGCCCCCTGGCTTTTACTGGTAAGCCCTAACGAGGCTTGCAGAGGAAGATATCAGACATAAAAAAAGGAGTACCGCTGTACTCCAACCTTTGTTAACCTTAAAATCTAATACTATGAAAAACACTGATGCAAAGGTACGCGTTTTATGTAAACCAGCAAGAAATAAGAGACAAAAAACATGTTTTATAACACTTTTTAGAAATTATATGTAGGTTATTAATAAAAAAAGCTCACTTTTCTTTGTCTTCTAGCCTAGCATCATAACTAATTTGCTGACGCTGATTTGGAATAACATCTATCGATGCGCTACCTGTTTCAGGATATATCACAATATTGAATTTATAGATTTCTTGCTCATGACGGGTCTCGAAAGAAATCTTGTATCCTCCTTTTTTCCCAATTTTATATTTAAAGCTTTTTATTGGTTCCTTAAAATTCAAACCGTCGCCACCTCCATAAGGCAATTGGTAAGCACGCCCCATATAAGGCAGATAGAGATTTACTGAATCGTTTTTAACGGACAACATATAGCCATAACTGACATCGCGAGATGGGTATGCCATTGGATTCATCCGAATAACACTAATGCGAAAATGAGTTGGTGTAAATGCCGATACTGAAACAGCTACCAACAAAAAGACCAACAATAATGACTTACGCAAGTTTAGCACTGAGAAATTGCGGTGAAAAAGAAAAGATGATTTCATACCAGTAAAATATTAATTAGGTTGCCAATATAGCAATTATTTTAATCATAGACAAAAAAAAAGGAGTACCGCTGTACTCCAACCTTGTTAACCTTAAAATCTAATACTATGAAAAACACTGATGCAAAGATACGCACATTATATTAATTCACAAGAAAAACAACAAAAAAAGTATGTTTTATAACACTTTTTAGAAGATATATGAAAGTTATTAATAAAAATCAGAGATATCATACTCAAAAATAACAAATAAAAATACCTGCAAATATCTCTCCAATATCAAATTTATATCGTTATCTTTGTCATAATCACTAATCAATAGTAACAATGAAGAAAATCACGATGTTTTATCAGGAAAGGTGCCCTTTCTGCCGTCGGGCTTTCCAATATATAGATGAATTAAGAAATGAAAATCCCGCCTTCAAAAATATAGAAATAGAAACAATAGAAGAGACCCAACATCCAGATATCGCGGACCAATATGATTACTACTACGTCCCCACTTTCTATATTGATGGAGAAAAAATTCACGAAGCTGGCATCTTTAAAAATGAAATGGAAGAATTACTAAAGAAGGCATTAGAATAATTTTTAATGTAAGATATGATCTACTAAAAATTAAAAGGAATCTCTCTTTCACTCCGCCCCTTTTCATCTTTAAGATCTAGTATATAAAAATAATACAATGTTAGTATCAGTTCCCATAAAAACAATTTGATGATAAAAATTACGTTAATCAGACATACTACTCCCGATGTTCCGAAAGGTACATGCTATGGACAGACAGATGTACCTCTTAAGGAAACCTTTGAGGAAGAAGCAGCCATCACTGCTCAAAACTTAAAAGGGATGAGCTTTGACAAGGTTTATACCAGTCCTTTAACTCGATGTGCAAAATTGGCAACCTACTGTGGCTATCCGAATGCAGAGAGAAACGACCAATTGAAAGAAATGAATTTTGGAGACTGGGAAATGATTCCCCTCAAAGAACTAAAGAATCCTACAGTAGAAGAATTCTACAAAAACTATCCTAACTACCAGATTCCTCATGGCGAATCTTTCCAAATGATTTATGCAAGAGTATCCAACTTTTTGGACCAATTAAAGCAGGAGCAATACAAAAACGTAGCCATTTTCTCACACGGTGGCGTATTGCGATGTGCCGAAATATATGCAGGGCATATTAAACTAGAACATGCCATCGAATATCTCACACCTTTTGGCGGTATTGTCCAAATAGATATTTAATTGACAAGAGCGTACTACAATGAAGATTTTATCATTTAATTTTTAAAAAACTACACCATATTTTAAATTGTTCCATAAACCGAATATCGAATATGAAGGCACAGTAATTGATTAAATGAATAATTATAATAGCATTAAAAATAATCAAATCAATATTGCTGGACATACCGAGGCTATGATGCAAATAAGTGAACACAGCGAGCAGTACACAAAGTCCCAAGCCACAAGCGGCTGTTACTTTTTGCATCCGACGTTTGTCCAAATAAGAATCATTTTTAGATAATTTACTATACTTAGGCCCCCGAATCAAATAAATATCAAAACCTACCATCATCCATACCACCAATCGTATCCAAGTATCAATATTCAAGGCCAACATCATCAAAAAACAAACCAATACTCCCAATATCGGAATCAAAGGTACCAATGGAGTTTTAAATACAGGCTTAATATCAGGACGGTTCCTTCTGATTATGATAATGCCTATACAGACTAAAATAAAAGCAAACAAAGTCCCAATACTACTCATTTCGCCTATTATTTTGCCAGGGACGAATGCCGCAATCGAACTAACAAAAACCATAAACAACAAATTTGATTTTGCGGGAGTATTGTATTTCGAATGTAAATGAGAAAATAGCGGAGATACCAACCCATCACGACTCATTGAGTAGAATACCCTACTCTGCCCAAGCAGCAAAACCAAGATAACAGAAGAGTAACCAAGCAATATCGCTACCATAATAATTCTATTGAGCCACGGATATGCAGGTATAATAACTCCGTTGGCACCCACCTTACCCATATGATTGATTGCTGTAGCAACCGGTGCCAAATCGCTACCGGCACCGCAAAACGATTTATAATTAGCAACGCCAACCATCACATACGCAAACAATATATACAAGATGGTACAAATCAGTAATGATCCTAAAATACCGTATGGCATTGATTTTTGTGGATTTTTCGTCTCCTGAGCAGCAGTCGAAACAGCATCAAATCCCATATATGCAAAAAATATGACACCAGCCGCCCTCAATATTCCCGTCCAACCGAACTTTCCGAAAGTCCCTTGATTTGCAGGGATAAAAGGAGTCAGGTTATCTTTATCTATATATTTAAACCCTATAAAGATGAACAACAAAACAATAGTGACTTTTAATACCACAATTACACTATTCAAACGCGCAGAACCCTTAGTACCGTGTATTAAAATTAAAGACATAATCGTAACAATAAAAACAGACGGTAAATTAATGATCCCGTGAACAATTTCTCCACCAGGCAACGTCATTGTTTCAAAAGGGGTCATCATCAGTTGACGCGATATGCCGAAGCCAAAAGAATGCAACAATTCGTAGAAATATCCCGACCAGCTAGAAGCAATTGTAGCAGATCCAACAGCATATTCAAGTATCAAATCCCATCCAATAATCCAGGCAAAAAATTCACCCATAGTAGCATAAGAATAGGTATAAGCACTCCCTGCAATAGGAATCGTAGATGAAAATTCAGCATAACACAAGCCAGCAAAAGCACATCCTATAGCAGCAATAACAAAAGAGAGGATAATACCCGGACCCGCATACTCGCCGGCAGCAACACCAGTGATAGAGAAGAGCCCCGCACCTATTATCACACCAATGCCTAGAGCGATCAATTCCCCTGTCGACAAGGTCCTTTTCATACCATGTTTATCGGATGTCTCGGTGAGAAGACTGCTAATACTTTTCTTTGTGAATAATCCCATATTTCTTTACCTTAATTTGATACAAAACTTTTACCTATCGCAAAAAACAATCAAAACCTTATTTTCTCTCCATTGAGCCTATACATAATTGAAGTCACAATATTCGGCAAAAAAAATGGAATATGCAATAAAAAGAAGCAATATGATTATATAAATGACAAATATCTTTCTTTTATGCCATATTTATCGGAAATTAAGAAACGAACTGATCATTCGTTTTTTATAAGATTATCATTCAACTTCGCAACTAAATATTATTGAAAATATTTTGTATTTTCGGAAAAAAAGTCTATTTTGCATTATAATTAATGAATAACAACAATAAAAAATTAAATATTTGCTCCAAGCTATAAATAAAAAAGATATAGATAGTATATTTATATTCTTATACAGCAGATGCCAAGAGAACAGATATCAAATAAATTGGTATTACAAACAAGCAGCACACCTATGTATAAAAGAATATTGTAACTTATATTTTTTGTTATATATATTATTAGGTGTTAACAATATACCAAATATTAGCTTCTGTAGTAATTTACATCTTTTTCTTTAGAAGACAAAATAGAAATTCGAAAAGCAAAACAAACAATGGTAAAAATAATAAATTGGGATATGGTTAAAGGCTATTTCAGAATTATGGCCGACAAAGAAGACGAACAAAATATTATTGATAGCATCAATAAAGATATTACTTTCCACGGTGCAAATTTGTGGGTACTAATTTTTGCAATATTCATTGCTTCATTAGGTCTAAATATCAATTCTACGGCTGTAATTATTGGTGCAATGCTAATTTCCCCGCTCATGGGACCAATTATTGGTATGGGATTAGCAATTGGCATCAATGATTTTGAGATGCTCAAAAAGGCATTTAAAAACTATTTTGTGGCAGTCATAATCAGTGTAGTTACAGCCATGGTATATTTTCTCATTTCGCCATTCGACGAAGCACAGTCGGAATTGCTGGCAAGAACGTCACCCACTCTATACGATGTACTGATAGCCTTTTGTGGTGGAGCGGCTGGAATTGTGGCAATATGCACAAAAGGGAAAGGCAATGTGTTGCCAGGTGTAGCTATTGCAACCGCACTAATGCCACCGCTTTGTACCGCAGGATACGGTATTGCAACGGGACATTTTTTCTACTTTTTAGGGGCATTCTACTTATTTTTCATCAATACGGTATTTATCTGTCTAGCTACATATATAGGCGTAAGGATGCTCAATTTCGAACACAAGAAAGATATTGATGCCAATCGTTATAAAACTTTCAGACGTTATACAGTCATTGTTGTTATGCTTACCATGATTCCTGCCGGTATCATCACTTTCAACATTATAAAAGAAAGTATTTTTAATTCAAATGTGAGTCAATTCATAAAAAATGAATTTAACGAAAAAGGCACACAAGTAGTTGCTCATGATCTGATAAAAGATTCTCGAACTCTAAGAATTGTGGCTGTTGGAAAGAATATCGCAGATAAAGATTTGAATAAAATTAAAAAGACGATGACAGAATATCAGCTCAATAAATATGATTTACAAGTTATACAAGGTTCACAGTCTGACAGCATTTTAATAATGGATAGAAATATTAAAAAAATGACTGACAATCAAGATAATTACACCCAGATAATACAAGAACAGACTGAACGCATAAAAAACTTGGACGATAGACTTAAAGGATATATAAAATATGAGGAAACAAGCAAGATGCTATTACCGCAACTAAAAATCCTCTTCCCTGAAATACAAGCACTAACTTTGCAACAGGCTTTTCAAGTAAACACAGATAAATCGACAGCAAATAGATATGTAATAGCTATCATAAGCCTATACAATCAAAAACGAATGCAGAAAGGAGAAATGGAAAAATTCTCAAAATGGATAAAGACTTATGTCCCATCAGACAGTGTTAAAATCATGACGGCTACAAAATGATACGCCTACACCAATCTTGATTTCAACAAAATGTACTATATTACCATTAAAGCCTATGCTTTGATGTGTAACTATTGCTTCCATCCAACAAATATATATTTGCTAGATGGAAGTAATAACAATAAATACCTTATGCAATAATTTGAATAAAAAAATATTTACCGACACACACCGATCTTTGTTGTAGAAACGGAGATTCTTTCTTATTTACCTCTTCTCCCCTTCTTTCATCCCAAATATGTGTTGAAAAAAAGATTTTCGCTTCGGCAAACTATTTTCTCCATAATAATCGCTTTCGTTATGAGCAGGAGAACGATGGGGATGCCCAGAATGAATCATTCGATAAATTGTTCCCCAATCTGGAATACCACCTATATTTCGATCATCAATAAAAAGATCTACTTTAATCTTACGCGAAAAACCTTGAGGTAAATGCTCTATATCTTCTTCAGGATAATCTTTATTAACAGCATAAAATTCAACACCACGCTCCCTACACCACTCTACAGCTTCATCAAGTAATTTATCCTCACGAACCGTCCACAAAACGATACGATGACGTTCTTTAATCAACATTTTAAGAGTTTCAATAGCAAATGGTATCTCTTTACCAATGCGGGGATATTCGTGCGTTACAATAGTTCCGTCAAAATCTGTTGCAATTGTCATTATATTAATTTTCTATTATTTACTTCAAAGACTTTTCAAAATAGTTTATTGTTTTTATAAGTCCTTCATTGAGTGTGATTTGAGGGACCCATCCATTCAATTTCTCTTTAGCTAAGGCTATATCCGGACGTCTTTGCTGAGGATCGTCACCCGGCAAAGGCATGAACACAATCTTACTTTTTGAATTTATCATATCTATGACTTTTTGAGCCAATTCCAAAATCGTAAATTCTCCCGGATTACCAATGTTCACCGGTCCGATAAAATCATCAGATGTACTCATCATCCGAGTCATCCCTTCTATCAAATCGTCTATATACTGAAAACTACGTGTTTGTTCGCCACTACCATAGATAGTAATATCTTCGTTTCGAAGTGCCTGAACAATAAAATTAGATACTACACGTCCATCATTAGCATTCATTCTAGGACCATAGGTATTAAAAATCCGAATAATTTTTATATTAACCCCATGTTTGCGGTGATAATCCATAAACAAACATTCGGATGCACGCTTGCCCTCGTCGTAGCAAGAGCGGATCCCGATAGGATTTACATTACCCCAATAAGATTCAACCTGCGGATGAACAACCGGATCGCCATATACTTCGCTAGTAGACGATTGCAATATTTTGGCACCGACGCGCTTAGCAAGTCCAAGCATATTCAAAGCACCATAAATAGATGTCTTCATCGTCTTTATCGGATTGATCTGATAATAGACGGGAGACGCCGGACAAGCCAGATTGTAAACTTCATCCACTTCGGCATAATAGGGAACAGTCACATCATGGCGAACCAATTCAAAATTATGATTGTCTAAGAGATGACGCACATTGTTTTTACTACTGGAAAAATAATTATCCAGACAAATAACGTCATTACCCTCACTCAGAAGCCGTTCGCAAAGATGAGAACCTATAAAACCCGCTCCCCCCGTGACTAATATTCTTTTCATATCTTACTGATGAATTACATTCTTTCCGATACAAGAATATATAAATCCGGCATCTAGAAGTTCGTTTACATTATATATATTACGCCCGTCAATAACAATTGGCCTTCTCATTATTTTTTTCATTTTGATCCAATCAGGCATACGGAATTGTTTCCATTCGGTTATCAACAGTACAGCATCCGCCTCGCAAACAGTATCATACATGTCTTTTGAGTAGATCACAGTATCGCCCAAACGGCGTTTGCATTCGTCCATAGCAGCCGGATCATAGACTTTGACTGTTGCACCGGCTTCCAATAGCTTGGCAATAACAACAAGAGCTGTAGATTCACGCATATCATCTGTATCGGGTTTGAAAGCCAATCCCCACACAGCAACCGTTTTATCCTTAAAACCACTATCAAAGAGAGTAGAGAGTTTATTGAACATCACCGATTTCTGAGCATCGTTAACTTCTTCAGCAGCCTCAATCACCCTCATGTGATACCCATTTTCAATGCCCGTATGCAACAAAGCTTTCACATCTTTTGGAAAACACGAACCGCCATAACCGGCACCGGGATATAAAAACTTGCGTCCTATACGAGAATCACTTCCTATACCTTTTCGGACACAATCTACATTAGCTCCTACCCGCTCGCAAAGATTAGCGATATCATTCATAAAACTGATACGAGTAGCCAACATGGCATTGGCGGCATATTTAGTCATCTCGGCTGAAGGAACATCCATGAAAAGAATAGGATACCCACTCAACGTAAACGGATGATAAAGACGCTCCATTATCTTTCGAGCCTTCTCGGTTTCAACTCCGATAACAACCCGCTCGGGAAACATGAAATCTTTGATAGCCGTACCTTCTTTTAAAAATTCGGGATTAGAAGCTATATCGAATGGTATCTTTTCTCCTCTTTTATCCAATTCTGCCTGAATAGTACTTTTCACCTTAACAGCTGTGCCAACAGGAACCGTACTCTTAGTAGTGAAGACCAAATGACGGCGCATATTACGTCCTACCGTACGCGCAACGTCGAGGACGTAACTCAAATCGGCACTACCGTCTTCATCAGGAGGTGTACCTACAGCACAGAACAGCACTTCGACATCATCAAGATAAGCTGTTACATCGGTAGAAAATTTCAAACGCCCGGCAGCAGTATTTGCCACAATCATATCGTCAAGACCAGGCTCAAATATAGGGCTGATACCTTTATTTAGTTGATTGATTTTATCAGGATTAATATCAACACATACTACATTGTTTCCCATTTCGGCAAAACAAGTACCTGTCACCAATCCTACATATCCGGTTCCAATAATGGCTATATTCATTTTATTTCAATTTATTCTTATCTAATCATTTATTTTGAAAAGTGTACGCAATTGATACTGTAAAGCCTCTTCTACATTATATCCTTTAGCAATGATTACATTGATATTGTCACAATGTTCTACTGTTGCCGTATAATAAGGATACGAATTGGATTTACTCAAATTGTTTTTCCAATGCATTGCTCGAATATTCAAGACATTATTCCAAAGCATACGAGGTACTTTGTAGAATTTCAACCTTGCAATCGGAAGCACATGATCAATATCCCAACCATAATCGCTATCATGATTTTCAAAATCTGCATACCGAATCCAAGCTCCACAAGGATCCCAACGTTCCACACTCGGATCGTGATTTGGAACAGCACAAGCGGTATCCCATGCAATCTCTTTCAATGTTTCTTTACTGGCACTTCTAATTTTAGTCATTGTTTCAGCTAGAAAAATTAATGCAACTACAAAGATATACTATTATTTATTTACAAAAAATATTTTATTGAGAAAGTTTATCAATCTAAATGAAATCAGAAATACTTATGGCTTCAATTTAGAAATAACAAGCCCTCCCACCGATACAGCGGTCGAAACCATTGATACCCAAATGGTAGATCTACGTCCAAAGCTCGAACTTTTAGTTTTCGCTTCATTGGGAGCCACAAATATTCTATCGTCAGATTGCAATCTATAGTAAGGCGAATTGATAACTGTTCGCCTATCCAGATTAAGTACCTTTGTCCGAAATTTACCTTTGTTGTTAGCCCGCACTACCAATACTCTGTTACGCATGCCAAAGACAGTCATATCGCCCGCCTGAGCCAATGCTTCCAATATATTCATCTCTCCATCATCCGGCAATACATACGTACCGGGCTGATTGACTTCTCCCAAGATAGTAAAATAATGCTTTTGAGCCTTGATACTACTCGAGAAGAGCAATATGGAAAATAACAATAATATGTAGTGTACCTTTCTCGCCACGTTCTATCTCCTAATCACTTTTTGCGCATTCCCTTATATATCCAGTAAACAATAAGCAATACTCCGATGACCAAAAAGCCATAGCCTACTTTGGTACTATATACCTTAATATGCTCGTGCAATTGATCAAGAGGTATGACGCTTGCAAAATAATATCCGGCAACAGCCAATATAGAATTCCATATCAACGAGCCGAGCGCAGTAAAAAGAATAAAGTTAGAAAGCTTCATCCTAGCCAATCCGGCAGGAATAGAGATCAGATGCCGCACCGCAGGCATAAGCCTGCCTATGAATGTCGAAATAGAGCCATGGTGCTGAAAGAAACTTTCCGATTTATATATTTTTTGTTCATTGAGCATGAAAAGATGTCCCAAACGGCTATTGGCGAACTTATATACAATAGGACGCCCCAACCAATATGCCAGTCCATAATTGGCCAACGCACCAATAACACATCCCAAAGTCGAAAACAAAATAACCAAAAAGATATTCATTTCGCCCGTCGAAGCTGCCATATAACCGGCCGGAGGTACAACAATCTCCGAGGGCAACGGGATGAAAGAACTCTCTATTGCCATCAATAAAGTAATAGTCCAATAATTAAGGTGAGCAATGCACCATTGAATAAATACCATGGTCTGCATATAATATCAGGAATAAAAGTTATTATTATTTTTTGTTTACAGTCTTTGCCCACGTATCTTTCAATCCTACAGTCTTATTGTATATAAGATGATCGGAAGTAGAATCTTTGTCGACATTAAAATAGCCTATACGCTGGAATTGCAAATATGCAAGCGGCTTTTGCAGAGCAGCAAATTCCTCTACATAGCATTGCGACAGTATATGCAATGAATCAGGGTTGATAATCTCTTTCATTCCATCAAGAGGCGAACAGCTTTTGTTCTCACATATCGTTGCCAATTCGTCACGTGGATTTTCTACTTTCCAAAGACGATCATAAAGACGTACTTCTGCCTGAATCCCGTATTTGCAACTTACCCAATGCAACGTACCTTTCACTTTACGGTTTGCTTCGGGCATTCCACTACGCGTATTCTGATCGTACTCGCAATACACCTCTTCAATATTTCCATCGACATCTTTCTTACAACCTGTACACTTCACGATATAAGCATTTTTCAGCCTTACTTCGGCACCAGGTGTCATTCGGAAATATTTCTTAGGAGCATCTTCCATAAAATCTTCACGTTCCATCCACAATTCGCGTGTGAACTTAATCGTATGGCTTCCCGCTTCGGGACTCTCCGGATTATTGACGGCTTCAAGTTCTTCTACCCCATCTTCCGGATAATTCGTAATAATCAGTTTTACAGGATTGACGACTGCCGAAACACGGGTAGCTCGTTCATTCAGATCTTCTCTGACAGCACTTTCGAGCAAAGCAATATCATTCAAGGCATCGTAAGTAGTATATCCTATTTTGTCGATAAATCGATGTATGGACTCAGGAGAATAGCCACGACGACGAAAGCCACAGATTGTAGGCATCCGAGGATCATCCCAACCATTCACCAAGCCGTTCTTGACAAGCAATAACAAATTGCGCTTACTCATCAACGTATAACTCAAATTCAATTTATTGAACTCTATCTGCTGCGGACGATTATCTTCTATATCTTTATCCTCTTTGAGCCAGTCTACAAACAAGTTGTAAAGAGGACGATGAACAACAAACTCAAGCGTACAAAGCGAATGAGTGACCCCTTCAAAGAAGTCGCTTTGCCCGTGAGCGAAATCGTACATCGGATAAGCTTTCCACTTAGTTCCCGTACGATGGTGTGCATGTTTGACGACACGATACATGATCGGATCACGAAAATGCATGTTAGAGTTCGCCATGTCAATCTTAGCACGAAGCACCATGGCCCCCTCCTCTATTTCCCCACTATTCATCAAATTAAATAGTTTGAGACTTTCTTCAATAGGACGATTACGAAAAGGACTTTCCGTACCAGCCTGCGTTGGCGTACCCTTCTGCCGCGCAATTTCCTCGGAAGTCTGCTCGTCAATATAAGCTTTACCCTCTTTTATCAGACGAACAGCGAAATCCCAAAGTTGCTGAAAGTAATCCGAAGCATAGTATTCATGGCCCCAACGATATCCCAACCAGTGTATATCTTCTTTTATGGCTTCTACATATTCTTCATCTTCTTTTGTAGGGTTGGTATCATCAAAACGTAGATTACATATACCGCCATACTTCTGAGCCATACCAAAATCCATACAAATAGCTTTGGCATGCCCTATATGTAAATAGCCATTCGGCTCAGGCGGAAAACGTGTTTGAAGGTGGCCACCGTTTTTCCCGTTAGCCAAGTCTTTACATATCTTTTCCTCTATAAAGTTAAGACTCCGTTTTTCGCAAGAAGCTTCATTTGTACTTTCAGTCATATTTATTAGTTTAAAATTCCGCAATAATAGTGCAAAAGTAACATATAAGCGTTATTTCGACAAATAAAAAGTAATTTATTTCATTAGCTTTTCGAATTATAAGGGATATTGTCTATCTTTACGGCCAATAACAAATGAGTGCGAAATATTGTCCTTTTTAGATTTTTTTCATAAATCATCCGAAATATGTTTTATGACATATAAAAATGCTTGGTTTATATCAAAAAAAGGTGTTATCTTTGCACTCGTTATCCTGAAAACAATCTTTTTACCTTAAAAAAAACTAATACCTATTGAAAACTGAAAAACGAGTCTTTGTGAAAAGGCGCGTTTTTTTTTATATACTTACCTTACTTGTATTTCGATTTATCATTTCATCCTTTGCCACCTCCGTATGACACCATTATGCACTATCCCACAGTATGTTAACGATGCACCATATACAACGCCAGCGAAAAGAGGCACCAAAATCGACTCGAGAGCATATTGTAGATACGTTATTTTCAGCGGACCTTCATTTAGAACGTTTCTAAATGACAGCCTACGGATATCTGAGGAGCATTTTGCACACAAACTAGTGTACTCCAACTTTATATCAATAAGTGACTTTTGAGCCTACTATACAAACAAAATTGTCATATGTTAGTTTTTCCGGTGACGTCCTTAAGTTTTTTTGAAAACATATGGACGAAAATATTTTTAGGGACATATGTGGTTTTAGAAAGATAAGGACGACACTGATTTGTTGAAATGATCGTGCCTTTCCAGCTGTTTGAAGAGGAGTTGCGCTGGTATGAACAACCTTTATAGGTAAACAGAAAGAGCGATACTAATACTATTTTAACCACACCGAAGTACGCCTCAGATACATGGAATTGAAGCTTCATTCCTGAACTTTTACTGATGAATCATTTTTTTATCGTATATTTGCTCCATCTTTGACGGCAATTGATTAATTATAATTTAACAATTTAAAAATAGCAAACCATTATGTTTTCCGGAATCATTGAAGGTACAGCCACTCTAAAGGCTATTCGCAAAGAACAAGAAAATATCCATTTCACGTTCCATTGCGATTTTGTGAACGAACTCAAAATAGATCAGAGTATTTCTCATAACGGCGTTTGCCTCACGGTTGTAGACAAGGCAAACGATGCATATACTGTAACAGCCATGCAAGAAACATTGCTCCGCTCCAACCTCGGCGACTTACAAGTTGGCGACGAAGTAAACGTTGAACGCAGCATGATAATGAACGGCCGATTGGATGGACATATTGTACAAGGTCATGTTGACGAAACAGCAGAATGTGTTGATATCACCGACGCCGACGGAAGCTATTACTTTACTTTCAAATATCCGTTTGACAAAGCCATGGCTCAACATGGTTACCTTACAGTCGATAAAGGCTCAGTAACAGTAAACGGAGTAAGCCTCACGGTGTGCAATCCTACAAAAGAAACCTTTCAAGTGGCTATTATCCCCTATACTTTCGAACATACCAACTTCCACTCCATCAAAAGGGGAACACGAGTAAATATTGAATTTGATATTATAGGAAAGTACATCAGCCGCATCATGAATTTGTCTGAATAGCGATTATTCCTGCCGGACAACAATGCACAATTGATTTATCCAAGCAACGAATAAACAAATCCATTTAGATAAGTTCAATTAACAAGGTATATCATATAATACTATAAATAAAAAAGGTGACCAAATTGGCCACCTTTTTTATTTATAGTATTATATATTAATGGAATATATAACGGATGCTGAACTGAATAGAGTAAGTAGAAGCAAAGCTTGTATACTTAGAATAAGTAGATGTCAGTTT
>Ga0183101_1000050_pt6 | contig 76473 bp, 69 predicted proteins | sample Biomet3_FD_127790 | JGI IMG/M metagenome (GOLD analysis project Ga0183101, IMG submission 127790) | Microbial communities from bioreactor (seeded with sewage sludge) at LBNL, California, USA - Biofuel metagenome 3 | ecosystem: Engineered > Bioreactor > Anaerobic > Unclassified ... | reverse complement strand
GTTTCTACATCTGGCGAATCGACAATGACGAATATTTTATCATTTTCATTTAATGCCGTATTTGGCTCAGCAATGCCGAACTCGTTGGTGGCATGGGAATAATAACGAGATACGACAAAGTGTCTGTCTCCTAATAAATCAGTGAGTTGGCTGATTTTCTTTCCAAAGATGGCTGGATTTAAAACTTCGAGTGATAAAGGTGTGGCAGAGTGTACCACGTCTTGAGCCTCGTTGGTAATATTTTCGTTTTCCTTATCAAGGTTGACTTTAAATACATATCTGATAATTATCATCGATAAGATAATACCCATCACACCAAGCGGATATGCTACGGCATAACCCATGGCCATGGTATCGCTGGATGCTGCATGTCCCATATCTTTCAAGGCCTGTTGTGCAGCACCAAGTCCCGGAGTATTTGTTACAGCTCCCGACATGATACCTACCATCGTATTGATATCTACTCCGGTAATATAGTGCAAAACCAAGGCGATGATAGCACCAAGTGCTACAATACTTATGGCAAGCATATTGAGCGTGATTCCTCCTTTTTTGAATGAAGAGAAGAAACCGGGACCTACTTGCATACCGATGGCATAGACAAAGAGTATTAAACCGAAATCGCGTAAAAAATTCACTATTGTGGGATCCATGGATAATCCGCATTGTCCGCAGATGATACCTACAAACAATATAAAAGTGGAACCAAGAGATATTCCACAAATCTTAATTTTTCCTAATTGAATTCCTATTGCTATTATTATGGCCAATAAAAAAATAGAATGAGCAATGCCCGGACCACTGCTTGCCCCGAATACTAAATCGTGTAACCAATCCATCTTGTTTTAATTATTTTGCGTGCAAAGTTATATAAAATGTTCTTTATAGAGATAGTCTTTAATAATATTTATTAAATGATTTTTATATTACTCGGGTGGGGTATGAAAAATCATAGTGGCGGCTCCGATGGTAATGACAGCTCCGTCTTCAATACGGATTTTATCTCTATCACCTAATATTTCATTCATTAAGAAAGTGCCTGTCAGGCTCGGAGCATCCCGAAGGGTATAGGTCATTTGATTGTTTTTGCCGATTGCTACATGGATGATGCAATGTATGCGGTCGATGCTGCGGTCGCGTGTTTCAATGGGTTGGTTAATGACCGTACCTTTGTTTCGTCTGCCGAAAACATTATCGCCTAGTTGAAGTTGAAATTCTTGTTTGGCGCCGAATTCGTTTTGAAGCACAGTAACATACCCCAAATCTATCGATTGTGATTTTTCTAATTCAGGATTGCCCTTTTGGCTTTTCTTCAGTATGCGAATGGTAAATTGTTTCGCACAATTATCGCATACAAATACCAATGTTTGTCCTTCTGAATAGTTTGTCTCGTCGAAAGTTATAAATTCGTCACATTTTGGACAGCGTATTTTTTTCATACCTATTGCTCATGGTGGTCGTCAGTAGAAGGAGAACTCTTTTCCTTCATGACCCACATATTTTTATATTCTGTTTTTTTAGTAAGTTTGTTAAGCATGTTTTGTGCTTGATGTTCGTCATTGCATTGCGCAATGCTTACTCTGACCATTTTGCCGGATGTCAGAACTTGAGCACCATCATAACCTTTATCCTTTAGCTCTTTTGCCAATAGTCTGGCTTGCTTTTTCGAAATACTGCTAGCGATAATCAGTTGGTACAGGTCTTTGTCTTGTATTTGCCGTTCTTGAGTTTTCTGTTCCTTTATATGATTTTCGTTCTTCAATTTTGTCTTCTTCAGACTTGCGGTCTTAAGAGGAGCCGACGGCTTTGTTTCATCACTCACCAGTCGAGTGAGAATTGATTTGCTTTTCAGCTGATTCAGTATTTCGTCAGGAACTATTTTAGCTTGATTGTCGGATAGGATATTGTTGTTTTTTATTGGAGTGGAGAATGTAAACAAAAGCAATATCATGGCAGCTACTGCTATTGCAGAGCGTACAAAGGTGCGGTTCAGACGAATAATATACGTGTCACGGTCTTCTTCCTCTTCATTCTTGTCCGTACTACTGTGTAGGGTCGATTGCACGCTGGGAACTGCCGATTCTTCCACTTGTCCGGACAGCTCTTTGATAGATAGAATGTCCAATCCGTACAAATCAGGCGATGTGAGCTTGTTGTCGTAAGGCTTGAATTCATAAATACCGTATATATTGAAATGCAACTCGCCGATGTTTACAAATTTGTATTTGCCTTCTTCATGAATAATCGATAGAAGTTCATCAATCTCGCTATTCATTCTCTTATTGGCTTCATAAAAATTGATGCCATATAAGTTCATGTATGATTCAGCCAACACACCATCGTTTATTTTAAGTTGCGGATTGAATCCTATAGTGCGATACGGAGGAATAACGATGTGCTCTTTGTCTTCTATACTAGCAGAAGTATAGTGCGCGACAAATCCACCCAATCGTGGAATGATCACACAATCGTTGTCCAGCAACAATAATTCTATGTGTTTTGCTAAATGAATCATACTGCAAAGATACTTTCTTTTTGCGAAAGACCAACTATAACCCGACTTTTTGTTATGAACATTTTCTCAACAGGTTTATTGTAATATACACTATTCGATGACTTGGATTATCATTTGCATTAACTTAGGCTTGGCCCATATTGGGCTGCGTCTCGGCATTATAAAAAATAAATTTTGGGATTTATTTTTGTAATGCTCTTGACTTGCACTAACTTTGCACTATAAAAAAAAGAGAAAAGATGGATTATGTACAAACGGAAATAGATGGAGTATGGGTTATCCAACCTAACGTTTTTAAAGATTCCAGGGGATATTTTATGGAATGTTTCAAACAAATGGAATTTGAAGAACATATCGGTAAAGTCAATTTTCTGCAAGATAATGAGTCAAAGTCTTCTTATGGCGTGCTTCGAGGCTTACATTATCAAAAGGGGGATTTCTCGCAAGCCAAACTAGTTAGGGTTATCTCCGGGCGAGTGATTGATGTGGCTGTCGATTTACGGAAATCATCTTCTACTTTTGGGAAATATGTCAGTGCGGAACTATCGGATGAAAATAAACGGCAGTTTTTTATTCCTCGTGGCTTTGCTCATGGCTTTTTGGTGCTTAGTGAAGAAGCTGTTTTTACGTATAAGGTTGATAATCTTTATGCTCCTCAGCACGAAGCGTCTATTCGATATGATGATCCGACGATAGGGGTAGATTGGCCTATTGCATTGCAGGACGTGCAGTTATCGGATAAAGATTTGGATAAAGCCGTTACTTTTAAAGAAGCTGAAATGTTCGAATAATCTGCAAGATGTTGAAAGATAATCCGATTATCGTGACGGATTTGAACAATCGTTGCGATGAGACGATTTTATCGGTCTTATATGGCACAAAAAAAGCATCCGATTGATACCGGATGCTTCATTGTTTTACCGATTAAATAAATAATCTGTACTTTTTCTTTTAATAACGACGGGTGTTGTAGTTATTACGAGGAGCATCTGTTTTAGGACGTGCCTCAGAAACAACAATCGCACGGCCTTTAATTTCTTGTCCGTTCAATTCTTCAATAGCTTTTTTGGCAGCTTCGTCATCTGTCATTTCAGCGAAACCGTAACCTTTAGAACGACCTGTTTGACGGTCTTTAATAACTCTTGCTGAAGAAACTTCTCCGTAGGCAGCAAACAACTCACTTAACTCGGAATCACTAATGTTATAGTTCAATCCGGCAATAAAAATGTTCATTTAAATAAAAATAAAAAATTAATAAAACTTGTGTTACAAGGAGCCTAACACTCGGAGAAAAGTGACTATCCACATTACTGCAAAGAGAAAATTCTCGTCTTATCAGATCTCTTAGAACAGACAAATATACTTAATATTAAATTAAGTGGTTCGTTTTTTTCGAAAATATTTGAAAAAACTTTCAAAATATGTCGTAAATCAACTATTTTCTGAGATTTATCCCTGTTTTGGGATAACTTTTCAGGTTTTCTAACCATATTATCTACACTTGTAAATCATTTTGCCTATCGGTTTGAATATTGAATAGATATTGATTATTGTGTTTTGCAATTGTTCGTTAAAATGCTTATAGGGTGAATCTAATTACTGTCTGTTGTCTACAAGATTTCCTTATCGGGTATTGTTTACTTCTTTAACTTGATTTGGCAACTTTCTTATCTTGTCAAAGTGACATAAGTATGTGGCTTGCGACTCACGGCCGTGAGTCGCAAGTTTCATAAGGGAGAAAATTTATTTTCGTCCTTATGAAAATTTGAAAACATAAGGACGAAAACATTCTTAGGTCCCTATGTCGTTTTAGAAACTTAGGGACACGTCTCAAATATGCTTTTATTCTTGTATAACGGATTGATAGTCATTGATATGATAGAATGGGAAACATAGCATAAAGTGATAGGGTAGGGCATCCTTGTTTTTCTAATATTGTTTAAACGTATTTGTCCACATTGCAAAAAGACGTACCTTTGCATTTACAATATGGAGGTAAAAAGATGAAAAAACTAGTTATATTCGATTTAGACGGTACATTATTGAATACCATTGCCGATTTGGGTAACAGTACTAATTATGCATTAGAGAGATTGGGCTATCCCATTCATGACATTCCTTCTTATTGCTTCAGGGTGGGAAATGGGATTAACAAACTATTTGAAAGGGCATTGCCTGAAGGATCGCAGACAGAAGCAAATGTACTTAAAGTGCGTAAGTTTTTCATGGAATATTACATTTTGCATTGTGCTGATGAGACTCGTCCCTATCCCGGTATTCCACAATTATTGGAAGCTTTGCAGGGACTTGGCATATCAATGGCTGTTGCATCTAATAAATATCAGGAAGCTTCTTCCAAATTGATACGGCATTATTTTCCTAATATACCATTCGTGGCAGTATTTGGGCAGCGCGACGGTATTGAGCGTAAACCGAATCCTGCGGTTGTATTTGAAATCATGAAAATTGCCCGCGTCAATGCTAGTGATGTTTTGTATGTGGGCGATTCGGGCGTCGACATGGAAACAGCGCTCAATGCTGGTGTGACAGCTTGTGGCGTGACATGGGGTTTCCGTCCCGAATCCGAATTACAAAAATTTCATCCTGCCTACGTGGTAGATAGCCCGGAGGCTATCCTTTCGCTTCTTGATAAAGAAAACGCTTAATACTGCGTTTGGGCGTTTTTTCGAATTCTTCAGGGTATACCTTTATTTTATTTATCTGGCTATAGTTGGGGAGCGCCTCATTTAATTGTATACGGTTTTCTTCCATTATTTTCTCAATGCCTGCATTGTCTAATCCATGAGCAAAAGCATCTTCAAAATCGGGATAGATGAGTGCTACCAATTTAGAGTTTTGTTGTACAATAACACTTTCTGATATATAAGGAAGCGTATTGAGTCTGTCCTCAATTTCTTCGGGATAAATATTTTGTCCGTTCGAACTCAACAGCATTGTCTTGGAACGTCCTTTTAAGTAAAGGTTTCCATCCGTATCTATTAATCCTAAGTCGCCTGTATGTAGCCATCCGTTTTCGTCTAGCACTTCTTTGGTGGCATCTTCTCTTTTGTAATACCCCAACATCACATTAGCACCTCGGCACACCACTTCGCCCACCGTATTGTAAGGGTCGGGTGAAAGTATCTTAAGTTCCATTCTGTCAATGCATCGTCCGCATGAATACTTGGCAAATGTATCCCACGGAGCATAGCTGATAAGTGGGGCGCATTCTGTCATACCATATCCTACGGTGTAAGGGAAATGAATACTGTGCAAAAAGCTTTCTACTTCTCGGTTGAATGGGGCTCCTCCTAAGATAAGCTCGCAGAAGCGTCCGCCGAAAGCATTGACAATCTTTTCACGTACCGCGGTTTTTATCTTGTCGTTGATAATAGGTACTTTGAGCAGTATTTTCATTTGCGGCGTTTGCAGATGCGGCAATATCGATTTCTTTATAATCTTTTCAATGATAAGCGGTACAGCGACAATGAAATGAGGTTTTATTTCTGCAAAAGCCTGGAATACTATTTTAGGGGTCGGCATTCGGGTGAGGAAATAAATGTGACATCCGTTGCATACTTCATATAGAAATTCGAAAGCCATACCATACATGTGCGCCATGGGTAGCATCGATACTACCACGTTGCCACTACTTAAAGGCAAGTGATCGAGTGCAAATTGAACATTCGACCAAATAGCTCTGAATGGTAACATCACACCTTTTGAATAGCTTGTTGTTCCTGAAGTATAGTTGATAAGAGCCAACTCTTCCGGACTGTCTTTATAATATGATATATGCTCTATTCTGAAGTTCTTGGGGTATTTCTTGCCGAAAAGTTCATTCAGGTGTTCACGGGCATAATCGAGTCTTTTATTTCTTGATACCAGTATCGAAAAATCATTGATGAGAACGATGCCTTCGAGCATCGGCATTACCGCTTCGTTGAGATTCTCCCACACGACGTCGCCAACAAATAGCATTTTCGCTTCCGAATGATTTACGATAGAATGAATATTGTCTGCCTTGAATTCATGGAGAATGGGCACAGCAACAGCTCCATAAGTAAGTACGCTTAGAAAGGCCACACCCCAATGCGATGAGTTTCGACCACAAATGGCTACCTTGTCACCTTTTTGCACTCCACTTTCTTCCAATATAATATGTATCTTCTCTATTTTGCGTGCGACGTCTTTATATTGTAATGTCGTACCTTTATAATCTGTCAATGCATCTAAATCCCAATTCTTTTTGATGCTTTCTTCAAGTAATTTGTTAAAACTAATGATTGCTTCGTCCATATTGTTTCGCATTAATATTTCTGGAGACAAAGATAGTGCATACCTTGTTCAATACCAAAGTAATTATGCAAATTTAATTGTCTATCTAACTAATTTATTGGCCGAAATTCGTTGTTATGATAAATAAATCAAGTGGTTACATGTTTTCCATTTGGCCGAAAAAGAGGTTTGATATGATGACTAGTGATTGTTTTGTGGTTATTTACTCTCCCTCTGGGATGTATAATATCCTCCTTTATCTCTTCTTGCTTTGATAGTTGATACTTATTTGTGGAATAAATCTCAATTTTATTATCTGTATGGTATGGCTTGCCAATACTAATATTTATATTTGCACTACATTATATTGATAAAATGAAAAACAAATCTGGTATGAAGGTATTAATCAAATGTTCTATGGCATGTTCTCATAGCAAAAGATATTTATTTCTACTCGTTATATGCAGCTTTTCTCTATTCTGGGCACAAGCACAAACTGCTCCACCGGTACAGATATCAAAAGCAGAGAAAGTAACATCTTCTCAATGGAAAAATAAGCGTATTGCTATACTGGGAGACTCAATGACTGATAAATGTCGTGTCGGGACCACTTGCGTGTGGTGGGAATATTTGTGCCGTTTGTTGAACTTTAGACCAATGGTGTATGGTCAGAATGGAGACGATTGGATAGGAATTTACCAACAGGTGGTAAAGATGCATAGTGAACTTGGGAATAACATTGATGCTATTTTCATCTTTGCCGGTACAAATGATTATAATGAGAATACTCCGATAGGTTGTTTTTATGATGAAACGAAACAAGAGGTAAATCGCAATGGTCGTATGGTGAAATGTTTATATAAAAGTCCGATCCTTGTCGATTCAACTTTTTGCGGACGTATTAATAAGGTGTTGTCGTACATAAAGAAAAATTATCCAACCAAGCAGGTTGTGCTGATGACGCCTATACACCGAGGTTTTGCTAAATTTAGCGAAGACAATGTACAGCCCGACGAAAATTACAGTAACGAGCGTGGGGTGTATATCGATGCTTATGTGAAAGTGCTGAAACAGGCAAGTTCCAATTGGTCGGTGCCTATAATCGACTTGTTTTCTCTATCGGGGCTTTATCCTTTATACGATTCAAACATGATGTATTTTCACAATGCTGCCACAGATCGTTTACATCCTAATGCAAATGGCGATTATAGACTAGCCAAGACATTACAATATCAGTTATTGGCATTGCCTTGCTCATTCTAGACGCAGAGTAGAATCAATTCAAACTTTTATGTTATTTCTGCTAATATAACTCCGATATTATATCGTTTTAATAATATTTTCTATTGGTAGACGCGATTTAGCCGTCATTGTCGGTTGGTTAGAGTCGTCTTCTGCTCTATATCCCAATGCCACTGCAAACAAAGGTTTGTAGCCATCCAAATGTATTATGCGGTCATATCCCTCCTTTTGAATACCTTCCATCGGTGTCGAGTCAATTCCCATTGATGAGCATGCGCCGAGAAAAAATCCTAGAGAAAGATAAACTTGGTGTTGTAACCATGATTTTATTTCGAATTCTGGAAATAGCTTTATATGTGTATTGTAATAATTTACAGCAACTTCTGGTAAATATTGCTCTATTTGCTCTTCAAATTTAGCAATATTGTCTATTGCATAAAATATCACCAAATGACTTGAGTCGTTCACTTTGTGTTCATTAAAATATGAAACACTGGCAAGTTCGTTTTTTGTATTCTCATCTTCTATGAAAACAAACTTCCATGGTTGGCTATTTATTGAAGAGGGGCTTAGTCTTAGAACTTGTTTTAGCTCTTTAATCTTTTCATCTGGAATTCGTTTGCTCGAATTGTACTTTTTTGTTGTGTATCTATTTTTTGCTATATCTAAGAAACTCATTGTAGTAAAATTTAAATTAAACGATCGTTTTGTAATTGCAAACATAACTATAGTTTTTTATATCTGCAAGCCTTGCTGTTCTTTTAATATAAATGAACTTATACACGATTTTATCATAGGCTGACATGCGGTTGATTTTTTGCAAGGCAAAATAAGAAATAAAAGATGAGAGCGATGCCATAGACAAAACTAACATATGACAATTTTGCTGATCCCACAGGTTTTAAAGTCTTTGTGGTGCCGTATTAATAATATTTATGCTTAGTTTCCCTGTGAGCCATTTTCTTTTTTATCTGCATCTTTTGCAGGTAATTGTGTATTATCTTTGCGTTTGTTCTTGTTGGGAAGAGCTTTCATTTTGAAGCGATTCCAGAAAAACAATTCACGCCATTTATCGAAGTCTTTTTGTAGGATAATACCTACACCTTGTGTTGTCAGATTGGTCTTGGTGTAATATCGGTCGTTCGTCTCATTGTATGTCTTCAATCTGACTGTACCGGTGCGGTTGAGCAGGAGTTCGGCTACGAAGTCGCTAACAAAATTGGAATTGGTCAAGGGATTGTCCCTATATCCGAAATTTCCGTTTACTATTAATCTGTTGTTGAGTAGGCGGCCCGATAGCATACCTTCTATATCCATCTCATTCCATCCATTTTGTCCGGTACTCAGGTTGGTGCCGAAGTTCCAATTCTTAATGTTTATTTGAGACAAAATATTATTCAATTGTCCTGAAATTGTTGATGACAAGACAGATGACATCATATTGGAGTTTTGTGTAGTAGCATTTGATGATGTATTTTCTTGAGTATAGAATTTACCGATACCAAGTAAATAAAGAATTTGGGTATTCATTTGTTCATCTGTCGCTATATAATTCCTTACTAATGTCTGTATCTCGTCTTGTTCATTAGGCAATTCTAGATTAAAGTTGATAGTCGGGTGGGGCAGAAGCCCCGTCAGATACATCAAACAATTGACTCTGACATTCGTTTGCTTTACAATATTCGATGCCGAAGGAATTAAGTCTGTAAGCGAAGCCGAGTTCACGATATACGATGCTTGCACATTGAGAGTGGCATCGAGCGGTGCACCCGAAAAGGTTATTGTACTTCCAGATTTAATAGTGAAATCTTTGCGTATGACCTGTTGGAGACTGAATTTATAATCTCCTTCGTTGATCGTATAGGTTCCAAACATTCGGAATGCACCTTTATTATAAAATTCACAGCGGATATTTCCGCTTCCTCTCGCCGTAATATTGTCTCCTGCCAATGGATCCATGATGATCTTTAATGTGGCATCGGGCGTTGCATTTACTTGTAGGTTAAGATGAATGTCATTGGATATGTTGCCGAATGTATTATTCACCTCGGGAGTTGCAACATCAATGCTATCTACATTTCTTCGTGGAGTTTTGTCAACGAAAGTAATGAACTGGTTATTAATAGCCGAAGAAGTATTTCGGTTTATATATACAAAGGTGGAGTTGCTATTTGTCTTGATAGCAGAAGTAATGTCGAGTCCTTTACCTACTCCTCCTTGCAAATTTACATTTCCTGTTGCATATATTTTTCCATAGAAAGGCAAGTCTTCAGTCTCGTGCGTATTCATTGCCAACATATCTTTCAATCCTAAACGAATATGATAATCGAAATTTTTAAGATATTTGAATGTTATGAGCCCGTTAGCAACACCTTCGTGCCCCTCAGGGTCGTATATTTTAGAATCGTTAAAAGCGATACTTGTGGGGGTGATGTGGACCGAATCTTTTAATTCGACATAAGTATTAAGAAGTCCGATCTTTGCTCTAGCATCAGCCATAACACTACCATTGAGATTTAATTGATTGAATTTGCCGAAAAGACGCATCTTGCCGGTGGCACGTCCGCTGAAATCGTCAAAAATAGAAGCTATGTAGTGATGGATCATTTTTAGATTTGTATTTTGAGCCTCAATATTTAAGTCCAGTCCGTCCTTTGGATGGAGTGGATAAAGATAGCCCGTGACGTGGGTCTTTGAAATATTCGGTTCACTGAGGTGTGCATCCAAACTGATTCCTTGACGTTCGTCATCCCATGCTGCGATAATAGTGCCGTCGCCCAAAGGGCCGTTATTTAATGAAAAGTCACGTACCGATAATAACCCATTAAGTTGAGGTTTTTGCATGGTATTGCACACATTTATTTTACCACTGATTTCGGCTTTGAAGTCTACATCTTCAAAATTGAGGATCTTAAATAAATAGGTAAGGTTGATGTCTTTCATTTCGACTTTTAGCGTATCGGTAGGAGTTTTTGAAGCTCTTCCGTCAACATGTATAAAGCGGTCGTTGTGGCTAAAAGAGAAGTTATTTACTTCAACTAAGTCTTTATCGAGCATTACTTCCGATGGATGTACTTGCCATGTCGTATCATTAATAATCACATCACTCGGCTTAATTTGGATAAAAGCTTTAAGATGATTTCGATTTGTCGATTTTAAGAAATGGGTCACAGAGAACAAATCTCCGCTATAGGTTTGTTCTGAGTTGTTACCCCAACTGAGCGTCGTGCTCAATGAGTCGTTGTGGGCGTAAGTATTGAATTTATAGCTCATTGCTCCATGCTTTCTCATTTGATTGAAACTGATCAAAGAGTGTAGCTTGTTGGAAGGATTTTCACAAAGCAAGTATCCTGATTGATATTCGCTGTTTTTGTATTTTATCTCCGGTAAGAATCCTTCTACGAAGATGCTGTTTGTGTTTTCGTTAATCGAGCCTGAAATACGTGAATATGAATTTATTTGGAGTGGTATATCAAATAAAGCCGGCAAAAAATCAGTATTGAAAATATCGAGATGAAACTTGTAGTTATCTTTAAAGCTCGATGATGTTGATGTTGAGACCAATGAAGGTAAATAGAAATTGATCATTCTTTTTATTCCCGAGCTTAGATTGTTGTAATGAAAATGACCCTTTACTTGAGCATTCATAACCTCTGATTGAATCGTGAGATCCTTTTCTCCATTATTTATCGAAGAATTGATTAACATATTCTTCAAAAAATACTGTTTGGTGGGTGAAGAAAAAGAAAGACTGTCAATGCTGATATCACCTAGCATATTATCGAGAGATGCACCAGAAACATTTGCTTTTAGTCTGACAGAAAATTCGGCATTTTTGTATTTGTCTGTGAGGCTCAAATTGTTTGGTTTGAACTTACTTATTTGAGCATAGATATTGATATTCGGTACTTTATTGGCAAAGTTCGCTTTTCCATTTAATAGAAGGCTTCCATTAGGGTCGTTAAGATTGATTTTACCATCAAAGCCTCCGTTTTGATATAATCCATCCAGAGTGATGTTTTTATAATAATAGTTATTGTAACAGAAAGATGATATAACTCCTTTTGCTATTACAGAAGGAAAACGCTGTCTCGTATTGTAGACTGTGTTAATATTTAGGTTAAAGCTTGATTTCCCCCATTTTTTATCGCCTGTTAATTTTGCAATATTCAGATTTGTGGCTACCAGACTACCCTTGCAAGAATAAGTAGTTTGTCTGTGGCCTAATTCGATATCTGTTTTAAGAGTCCCTTCCGATATCTTTAATAATCCTAGTATAGCAATTTGTGAAGTATAGCCCGATAGTCTTCCTCTGAAAGAAACATCTCCTAAATCTGAAAGAATGTTAGATACTTTACTCGGCTTATTCGAGAAATTCTTTACTATAAATTGAAGCCCTTCTTTATTGACAGATAGTTGTGGGAGATTCAAAGAGAAAAAGGTATTTTTCAATTCTGTTATTTTTCTTATTGATCCATTCAGTCGTATCTGCATTTTTCTGCCGGCATCAACTGTGATGTGCGAAATAGAAAGTTGGTTTACCGCACCTTGAGCTTTCAGAGAAAAGTTGATTTTGTCTTTGAAATTTTTAAAAGAAGGAACAAACATTGAAATGTCATGCAGGGTAATATAAGATAGGGGCCGAGTAGCAATCTTGAATTTTACTTGGTTCGCAAAATGCTTGAAGGAACCAAGACTATCATAGGTTAGGATAATATCTTCAGTCTGGAGATGTGTATGGGGTAAACTTAATGCAAAATCACGGATGACCATACGGCGGGTGTTTGCTGCTGCTCTTAATGTCAGTTTATTGATAGAAAGTCCGCTTTCAGCATCAAAACCTAAACGTTTTATACCAAAGTTTATAGAATCGTTGCGTAAACATTTGATGGATAACGTTGCTGAAATATTGTGTAACCGTACATGCGAGAGATTAAACTTTTGAGGAGTTTGTCTTTCAGAAAAAACATCATACGAGAAGAGACCTCGCCGCATGATAATGGAGTTAATCTTTAAATCGATATGAGAGGGCTTGTTGTCTTCCTTTTTAGATTTAAAGGTATCGACAATAAATTGATAATTGGGAATGGATTTAGGAGTTTGTTTGTTGAGACGGACGTTGAAACCGAATAGCTGGATACTATGAACTCTAACAATTCCTTTAAATAAAGGGATAATCTCAAATTTGGCAGTAAAGCGTGTTGCATTAAACAATTCATGCTTAGAACGGTCGTTGACTTTGAAGTCATCTATGATAATACGGTTGAATATACCTATGTTGATCTGCCCGATGGAAACTTCTGTTTGAAGTTTTTCGGATAACTCATGTGCTACCGACATGGCTATAAATCGTTGAATAAAAGGGATATTCAACAAAATGAATGTGCCGATATATACTCCTAAAATGATACCGACTAGCCAATGAACAATCTTTTTTATCTTTTTGATGGTGCTATTGTTTTTGTTTTAGTCTACAAAAATATAAAAATTGTCGTTACGAATAGTACTTTTATTATTACTTTTGCATGGTTTTAATAATTTATCAGAGATGAGTGTAGTAATATTGGGTATAGAATCTTCTTGTGATGATACATCGGCTGCCGTTATTCGCGATGGATATTTGTTGTCTAATGTCGTGGCAAGCCAAGCTGTGCACGAAGCTTATGGGGGAGTCGTTCCGGAGTTGGCTTCGCGGGCACATCAACAAAATATCGTACCGGTCATTCACGAAGCACTAAAACGTGCTAACGTGAAGAAAGAAGAATTGAGTGCTGTGGCATTCACGCGGGGACCCGGTTTGATGGGATCCTTATTGGTAGGTGTTTCGTTTGCCAAAGGATTTGCTCGGTCTTTGGGTATTCCGTTAGTTGATGTCAATCATTTGTGCGGTCATGTAATGGCGCATTTTATACAAACGGAAGGTGAAGAATTTGATCCTCCTACATATCCTTTCCTTTGTTTATTAGTATCGGGGGGTAATTCTCAAATTGTCCTTGTTAAGGCGTACAACCAAATGGAAATTTTGGGGCAGACTATTGATGATGCAGCAGGAGAAGCTATTGATAAATGTTCTAAAGTGATGGGACTGGGGTATCCTGGAGGACCTATTATTGATAAACTGGCCAGACAAGGCAATCCCGATGCATATCATTTTAGTAAACCTCATATTGCCGATCTGAATTATAGTTTTAGTGGGCTCAAAACATCTTTTCTTTATTCTTTGCGCAAATGGATTCAAGACGATCCTGACTTTATAGAACATCATAAGACAGATATTGCAGCTTCTTTGGAACATACGGTCGTTGATATTTTGATGGATAAATTGCGCAAAGCTGTCAAACAAACAGGAGTCGAAGAAGTGGCTGTTGCCGGAGGTGTTTCGGCTAATAATGGATTGCGTAATGCTTTCAGGGAACATGCCGAAAAGTATGGTTGGAAAATCTTCATCCCAAAATTCAGTTATACTACCGATAATGCGGCAATGATAGCTATTACCGGTTATTACAAATTCTTGGATAAAGACTTTTGTTCGATAGATATGCCCGCTTATTCTAGAGTTTCTCTATAGGTAAGTTGCGATAATATCCGTAATTTATAATAAGGAATAGGATATTTATATTATTCGTAGATAATGTTTGCAGAAATAATTACTGTTGGCGACGAATTGCTGATAGGGCAAGTAGTCGATACCAATTCTGCTTGGATAGGCAGAGAGCTTAATAAATGTGGTATTGAAGTTGTTCGTATTGTCTCTGTCGGCGATGCGGAAATAGAAATTATTGAAGCGCTCGATGAAGCAATTAAAAAGGTTGATATCGTATTTATTACAGGTGGATTGGGTCCTACGAAAGACGATATCACTAAGAGTACATTGTGCAAGTATTTTGATACTGAACTAGTCTTCAGTCTGCAAGTTTTTGACAATATAAAAACCGTCTTAGGAGGTAAACCGTCGATGAATGCGTTGAATCGCTCTCAGGCGATGGTGCCCAAAAATTGCACAATAATTAATAATAGGGTAGGAACTGCGTCTATCAGTTGGTTTGATGTCGATGGAAAGGTCGTTATTTCAATGCCGGGAGTTCCAGAAGAAATGAAAGCCGTAATGTTGGACGAAATTATTCCTCGTTTGATGGCCAAGTATCATACTGGTTTTATCCTTCATCATACATTTGTAGTTCAAAATTATGCTGAATCTGATTTAGCTGAAAAATTGAAATTTTGGGAAAATGAATTGCCTGCAAATATAAAACTTGCTTATTTACCCAAGCCTGGTATTATTCGTTTGCGATTGACGGCACGTGGAGAAGATAAAACTGCATTGGAAATAAGCCTTGACAGCCAAGAAAGAATATTGAGGAGCATCTTGGGAAACGATATATTGGTTGAAGGAGATATTGCACCAGAAATTGTTGTAGGCAACCAACTTGTTGAGCAGTGCAAGTCTGTTGCAACTGCCGAAAGTTGTACAGGTGGAAGTATTGCTGCACGACTGACCTCTATTGCAGGGAGTTCTCGTTATGTGAAAGGTGGAATTGTGGCTTACTCTGTAGATGTGAAGGAAAGTCTGCTAGGAGTCCCTGCTGATATTGTCAATAAATATGGTGTTGTTAGCAAAGAAACAGTCACTGCTATGGTAGAAGGTGTTATGCATGTACTTCATGCGGATTGTGCTGTAGCAACGACAGGGGTGGCGGGACCTGAAGGAGGAACAGAACAAAATCCGGTTGGTAATATCTGGATTGCTGCAGCGGTAGGTAACCGTGTAGTAGCAAAGTTGCAAAAAATGGATCGTGGAAGATCGATGAATATCGAAAGGGCCGTAAACAATGCTCTTTTAATGCTTCATGAACTTCTAAAAGATGAAAAGTGAGTATGCTCCAATGAAAATAAGTTTTATGTATGGATAAAAAAGGTCCACATGGATGATTTTTTTAATTCAATTACTTGGTAGTTAAATAAAAAAGGAGTAACTTTGCATCCGATTTTTAAGCATACAATGAAATAATAATAAAATATAAGATAGAAAATGTCGAAGATTTGTCAAATTACCGGGAAAAAGGCCTTAAGAGGTAATAATGTCGCTCACTCAAAACATAGAACTAAAAGAAGTTTTGATGTAAATTTGTTCACGAAGAAGTTCTATTATGTGGAGCAAGATTGTTGGATTAGCTTGAATATCAGTGCTGCTGGTCTGAAAGTAATCAACAAAAAGGGACTTGATGCAGCTCTGTGTGATGCTGTGACAAAAGGGTATTGTGAATGGGATTCAATTAAAGTAATTGGTTAAAAGTAAGGAGATTTTATTATGGCAAAAAAAGCTAAAGGTAATAGAGTACAGGTAATATTAGAGTGTACGGAGATGAAAGATAGTGGTATGCCGGGAACATCTCGTTATATTACTACTAAGAACAGAAAAAATACAACCGAAAGATTAGAATTGAAGAAATACAATCCTATCTTGAGAAAAATGACAGTTCATAAAGAAATTAAATAAAACAAATAAACCATGGCAAAGAAAACAGTCGCAAGTTTGCATGAAGGCTCTAAAGAAGGACGTACTTACACTAAGGTTATTAAAATGGTGAAATCTCCTAAAACAGGTGCCTATGTTTTTGATGAAGAAATGGTTCCTAACGAAAAAGTTCAGGATTTCTTCAAAAAATAGCATCTTGTAAAATATTATAAGAAATATAGAGAGGCATTCTAATTTAATGGATGCCTCTTTTTTTTGTGCTATTTTTTGTTCTCTGTTAATGCCCTAATAAAGGTTCATCTGCAAAAGGGACTAAGCAGTATGTGCAGAACAAGTTGCCGGAAGCTTATTCGGAATCCTACAGCTTCGTAGATATAAGATAGAAGTATCACACGAGTGCGACAGTCGTCTCACAGCTGTGCGACAAGTGTCTCACACGTGTGATACAAATGTCGCACACGTGTGAGACTTCCAGACCTTAACCATAAATTTAATCCTAGACGACCATTTATTGAAATAATCAATTATAGGGAGTACGATACACCTGTTTCAAAAAAAATATAGAAGCCGTATCATCCGTGCAAGTATCGCACGTAACAACGATGGAGCTTGAAGAAGTATGCGAGGAACTTAAAAATATCGATGCCCACGAAGGCAGATGCAAAAGTGGTATCCGAGGAGTAGTCGCATTTGCTTGCCCAACGCCTTTCTTCAATAATGAGGTGCTTATTGAAAAAGATGGAGCATACTCGTTTATCTGTAAATATGCTATTCAGCTATCTGTAGGCTATCGTTTAGAATGATTCTAAACAGAGGTCCGCTGAAAATAACAGCCCTACAATATGCTCTCGAACCGATTTTTGGACTTCTTTTCGCTGGCGTTGTATATGGTGCATCGTTAACTTGCTGTGAGGAAGCACGATATGGTGTCATACGGAGGTGGCAAAGGATATTATAGAGATGTATTATGTATCTCTTCTCACTTTTACCAGTGAGTTGTGTTTATACGAAAGATAAAAAAAGCAGCTACTTATTATCGTAACTGCTTTTTTTGTCGGGGTAGCCAGATTCGAACTGACGACTTCCTGCTCCCAAAGCAGGCGCGCTACCGGACTGCGCTATGCCCCGAACTTCCTTGTTGAAAGCGAGTGCAAAGATATAACATCTTTTTTATATAACCAAAAAATGCGAGACTTTTTTATTCTAAAAAACTGATAGGTGCATTACCAATATGCCATAGATTGGAGATGTTTAGCAGATTATTTGAATTTGTATAATGAAAAAAGTTATATTTTATTTGGTGCTTAATAATAAAAATGCGATTTTTGCTATTAATTTCAATAAAATTATATTTTGACTCTGGAGAGATTATATGAATGCGCAAAAAGTTTTTAATCCATCCGATTACAATATCTTGATTGTAGACGATGTCGCAGCAAATGTTTTACTGCTTAAAGTGTTGTTATCAAATGAAAAATTTGGTATAATTACTGCATCTGGGGGTTGTGAAGCAATTGAGGTGACTCAAAAAGAAAAGCCTGATTTAATATTGTTGGATGTGATGATGCCTGATAAAAGTGGATTTGAAGTGTGCCAGGTGTTGAAAGTAGATAAGGATACTTGTGATATCCCTATTATCTTTTTGACCGCATTAGATAATACTACTGATATCGTCAAAGGATTTCACGTTGGTGGGAATGATTTTATATCCAAACCTTTTAATAAGGATGAATTGATCGTACGAGTTCAGCATCAGATTTCTTTAATAGCTGCTAAGCGGATCATTATTCAGCAGCGTGATGAATTAAAGAATACGATAATGAGTCGTGACAAGATGTATTCTGTTATCGCTCATGATTTACGTTCCCCGATGGGATCTGTCAAAATGGTGCTCAATTTGCTTTTGATGAGTTTACAGGATGCTACCATCGGAAAAGATTTGTTTGAGTTGTTGACTACAGCCAATCATATTGTAGAGGACTTGTTCACTTTGCTTGATAATTTACTAAAATGGACTAAAAGTCAGATCAGTCGACTGAAAGTGGTTTATCAAGATTTTGATATTGTTCCTATTATTAAAGCTACCATGGAGATATTCGATATGGTTGCCGAGACGAAGGGCATTAAACTTGTGATGAAAGATATCCAGGAACCTATTAATGTTCATGCGGACACTGATATGATAAAGACTATCTGTCGAAATTTGTTGAGCAATGCCATCAAGTTTAGTGTTTCTGGAAAAGAAGTAGAACTTAATATTTATCAAGAAGGAGAGATGGCCGTTGTGAGTGTTAGGGATCATGGTTGTGGTATAAGCGAAGAAAATCAACCGAAGTTGATGCATACTGATACTCACTATAGTACTTTTGGAACGAACAAAGAAGAAGGATCTGGATTGGGCTTGTTATTATGCCATGATTTTGCTATTAAAAATGGTGGGAAAATATGGTTTGAGTCTGTAGAAGGTGAGGGTTCTACGTTTAGTTTTTCAGTACCTTTACAGGGCAGTAGTGCTGCCAATGCTCATGTCAATACAGAAGGTGATATAGAAAAAAAAGTTTGAAACAAAACTGAGGCAGACTGATATTTGGTGTTTCTTTTTTGATTGAAGGTTTTTGCTTTTAGATACAAACATGTTATCTTTGCATCTGAAAGTGATAATACTTTGTGTCCATTAAAAACAAGAGAAAGGATTAATATGGAAATAGCGGCTTTATTGTCGGGGGGTGTAGATAGTGCGGTAGTTGTTCATTTGCTTTGCGAGGCAGGTTATAAACCGGCTTTGTTTTACATTAAAATAGGAATGGACAATGTAGACTATATGGATTGTTCTGCCGAAGAAGATATAGAGATTTGTCAGCTTATTGCCCACAAATATGGTCTCTCTCTTGAAGTTATTGATTTGCAGAAAGAATATTGGGATACGGTGGCAGCCTATACCATTGATAAAGTGAAAAGAGGTTTTACTCCAAATCCGGATGTGATGTGCAATAGATACATAAAATTCGGATGTTTTGAAGAGCGTATGGGCAAAAACTTTGATATGACAGCTACCGGCCATTATGCCACAACGTTGCTCTGCGATGATAAAGTATGGTTGGGTACTGCCGTTGATCCGGTGAAAGATCAAACCGATTTTCTGGCTCAGATTACATATCTTCAAATCAAGAAATTGATGTTCCCATTAGGCAAATTAATGAAAGATCAGGTACGCCGTATTGCCGAAGAAGCTCAATTACCTAATGCAAAGCGCAAGGATAGTCAGGGTATCTGTTTTTTGGGCAAAATAAATTACAATGATTTTGTCCGCCGTTTTCTTGGCGAGAAAGAGGGGTTGGTTATAGAGCTTGAAACAGGTAAAAAAATCGGTACTCATAAAGGCTTCTGGTTTCATACGATAGGTCAACGCAAGGGATTAGGACTTAGTGGCGGACCTTGGTTCGTTGTCAAGAAAGATATAGATCAAAATATAATATATGTTTCTCACGGTTATGGGGTAGAGACACAATATGGTAAAGAGTTTACTATGCGCGATTTTCATTTTATCACCCAAGATCCCTGGGCAGATAAGGATGAAGTAGAGGTTACTTTCAAGATTCGTCATACACCAGAATTTATTCATGGAAAGCTTGTTCGTGAAGGGGAAAAATTTCATGTGGTGTCTGAAAGTCTACTTCAAGGGATTGCTCCGGGGCAGTTTGGCGTCATATACGATAATAAATCAGAGGTCTGTGTAGGCAGTGGTGAAATATCTGTTGGATAACTACCCACATAAGTTTATATCGAAATAGAAATATCAGATGAAATACTCTGCCAAATCGATAATGCCTGCTCGCGCAGCATATTTAGTTGCTTCATGGATATTATTGACTTCCAATTTTCGGAAAATATTCTTACGGTGGCTATTGACAGTATGAAAACTGAGATTTCTTTCGGCTGCAATTTCTTTTGTCGTCTTTCCTGATGCGATTTCTTTCAAAATAGCTCTTTCTGTAATAGTCAGAAGTTTGTCTTCTTGATAAATTGTGGGTTGAATATTTCCAGAAAGTAATGTGTTGCTTATCTCATTACAAATAAAGCGCTCTCGGCGTTCAATGCAATGTAGCGCGGATAGAATTTCTTCTTTCGGATTATCTTTCATTATAATGCTGAACGAGTGGCTACAGAAGAGCACTTGACGTAGAAAATCGGTGCTGAGTTCGTCAGAGAACAGCAGCCAAACAGAGCTTTTGAAACGTTCGCTCAGGGTAATCAGTTCGTTTACTCCCGAAAAGTCGAATAGGGTATAATCCAGTATGATAATAGCTTCGGGATGTAGGCATAATTGAGATATTAGTTCCGATTTGTTCGAAACCTCCAATAAGCTGTTTGTATCCTCCTTTTGGTTGGTTAATAAGAACAATATACCTGCTTTTGTGATGTCTTGGTTATCGGCAATAATGAATTCATTCATCCTTTTTTTTACTTTGATAACAGATATGCAAAGATAATATTAATTGCTTATCGAAACTTCTAGCGTTGGTGAAAAAGAATATAAATATTAGAGTAAAGTGGCTTTCTCTCGAAAAAAATGCGTAAATTTGCCACATATTAAGTTTATGAGAAAGAAGGATATTCAAATAATATTATTGTTGCTGCCTATTGTCACTTTTTTAATGGCTTGCCAAGGGAAGAAGAAAAGCAACCTCAGAAGCGAAGATGCTGGGGCCAAAAAAGAGATGCAAGGTATTTGGGTTGATGATGAAACAGAATCTCCTTTGATGCGTATTAAGGGGGATACTATATATTATGCCGATTCTCAAACAGAGCCGGTATACTTTAAAGTAATAGGAGATACCTTGTATACTTTTGGTAGTGATACGGCAACATATAAGATTGAAAAACGTATGATGTATACGCTGTGCCTTCATTCTGTAATGGGCGAGCAACTTAAATTACACAAATCTCAAGATCCAGAAGATATTCAGGCTTTTACACAAAAGAATTCCCCTCTGCCGATTTACAAAACCCAAGTGAAAAAAGACTCTGTAGTGGTATATAAGGATAAAAGATACCATGTTTATACTTATATTAATCCATCGCGGATGAAGGTGTATTGTTCATCTGTTTCGGAAGATGGATTTCAAGTTGATAATGTTTATTACGACAACATTATGCATATTTGTGTTTATGATGGTGCAAAGTTGATTTATGGCTCTGATATTAAAAAACAAATGTTCCAATCTTTAGTTCCTCCAGAGTTTTTAGAGAAAGCAGTTCTTTCTGATATGAATTTTCGCCGGGTCGGTAAAGATGGTTTTTGCTATGAAGCAGCACTTCAACAGCCTGAGAGTTATATTTCAAGTCTTATTTATTTGACGGTCAGTTTCGAAGGTAAGCTATCGATGAAAGTTGTCAGTTCCAACTAAAGATTGCCAGATTGCCTTTTAGGCGAATAATTATTTGATTATTTGTTCTGAAAATCGGAGAATATTCATTATCTTTGCAGCAGAAATTTCATACTAATGAAAGTAAAGGAAGTGATAGACGCCCTTGAACGGTTCGCGCCTCTGCCTTTGCAAGATGGCTTTGATAATGCCGGCTTGCAAGTGGGATTGACAGAAGCGACAGTTACAGGGGCATTGTTGTGTTTAGACGTCACGGAAGAGGTCATTGATGAAGCAGTACAACGCCATTGTAACGTTATTGTTTCTCATCATCCGTTACTATTTAGCAAATTGAAACGGGTTACAGGGGATAATTATGTTGAGCGTTGTGTAATGATGGCTATCCAAAAAGGAATTGTCGTTTATTCGGCTCATACTAATATGGATAATGCCATGTATGGTGTTAATTTTAAAATGGCCGAAAAGCTGGGACTAAGAGATGTTGAGATTCTCGAGCCGAAAGCTGATAATCTGGTTAAACTTGTTACTTACGTTCCTGTTTCTCACGCTGATACAGTACGAAAGGCTCTTTTTGAGGCAGGATGTGGCTCTATCGGGAATTATGACAACTGCAGCTATAATATAGAAGGTGTAGGAACTTTTAGGGGAGGCGAAGGCACTCATCCTTTTGTTGGCGAAGTAGGCAAGGAACACGAGGAGAAAGAAGTGCGTATCGAGACTATTGTTCCGGCGCACAAAGAGGGAAGCGCTGTAAAAGCTATGCTTGATGTGCATCCTTACGAAGAACCTGCTTATGATTTGTTTCCTGTAAAAAACGATTGGTCGCAAGCAGGAGCCGGAGCTATTGGAGTTTTAGATCAACCGGAAGAGATACTTTCTTTTCTGAAGAGATTAAAATCTATCTTTGGCGTGTCATGTGTCCGCTATAATAATTATGTAGGCAAAACTGTTCAATCGGTGGCTTTGTGTGGCGGCTCTGGAGCGTTTCTCATACCTTTGGCTATAGCTCGTCATGCCGATGTCTTTGTTACAGGTGAAATTAAGTATCACGAGTTTTTCGGTCATGAAAACGAAATACTGCTGGCCGAAATAGGACATTATGAAAGTGAACAATATACGAAAGAAATATTTTATTCAATCATAAAGGATTTATGTCCCGAAATACCTGTTTATATGTGTTCGGTGGTGACAAATCCTATTAAATACTTATAATAAAATGGCTAAAGAATCTAAAAAAGAAGTGGTCGAATTGACTGTTGAGCAGAAATTAAAGACACTGTATCAATTGCAAAAGACATTAACCGAGATTGATAAAATTCGGACATTGAGGGGTGAACTTCCATTAGAAGTTCAGGATTTGGAAGATGAGATTGCCGGTTTGCATACTCGCATCGACAAAATCAAAGCAGAAATCGAAGATATAAGGAAAGCTATTGTCGGCAAAAAAAATGAAATAGAAAAAGGACAGGCTTCCATTGAGAAATATAAAGTACAATTGGATAATGTTCGCAATAATCGCGAATATGACTTCTTGAATAAAGAAATTGAATTCCAAACGCTGGAAGTTGAACTTTGTAATAAGAAGATCCGTGAATTTACAGAAGAGCAGACTGCTAAAGAGGAGGAAGTTGCCAATAGTCAGGCTGCGCTTGAAGAACGCGAGAAAGATGTTGTAGAGAAAAAAGATGAATTGGAAGAAATCGTAGCGGAGACACGTCAACAGGAAGAAAAATTAAGGGACAATGTGAAAGACCTCGAAATGAAAATTGAACCCCGTCTGTTGCAATCTTTCAAACGTATTCGTAAAAATTCACGTAATGGGCTGGGTATCGTTTATGTGCAACGTGACTCTTGTGGCGGTTGCTTTAATAAGATTCCTCCTCAGCGTCAGCTCGATATCCGTTCTCGTAAGAAAGTTATTGTTTGTGAATATTGTGGCCGTATTCTTATAGATCCAGAATTGGCTGAAGTTCAGGAAGTGAAGGAAGAAGTTCCGGTAAAGAAAACTCGCAAACGGGCTGCGTCTACCAAGAAAAAGGAGGCTTAGAGAGAATTCTTTGGTACGCTATTCATACTCCTTATAATAATTTATAATCGGGTATGTCGGTGAGGAACGAATAAGTTTGGTGCTCGTAATCCATTTTACAGCAATAATGTTGCAAACCGTTGCTCACAATGAGATAGTCTACTCGCAGAACAATATTATATCGCGCAATCTGGTCAAAGACCTTTTGCGCGATATTTATTTGAGGAGCTTTGTATTCAATAATCATCAATGGAGTCAGATCGCGGCGGTAGAGTATCGTGTCGCAACGCTTTTTGGTGTTGTTTAGGTCGAGTCCTACTTCATTGGCAAGTAGTGCTTGCGGATAATGTTTGTGATCCACAAGAAAATGAATGAAATGTTGGCGTACCCATTCTTCGGGAGTCAGTTTGACATACCTTTTGCGTAGGATGTCGAAAATCATACGATTTTCACCTCTCTGTATGATATTTGTTTTGAAAATCGGTAAATTTAACGATAACATTTTGTATATTTGTGCGTTAAATAATAGCATCTAATTGCTACAAATTTAATAGAAATATGCATACAAAGCAAGAAATTGTAGAAAATTGGCTTCCGCGTTATACGAAACGCTCATTGGAAGATTTTGGAGATTACATTTTGTTGACCAACTTTACAAAGTATGTAGAGTTGTTTTCAGAGATTTGTAATGTCCCTGTTATGGGGCAAGATTCAAATATGCCTTCTGCCTCTGCCCAAGGTATTACTATGATAAATTTTGGTATGGGAAGTCCTAATGCCGCTATTATCATGGATTTATTGAGCGCCATTAATCCCAAGGCATGTCTCTTTTTGGGTAAATGTGGAGGTATTGATAAGAAAAATCATCTTGGTGATTTTATTCTTCCTATTGCTGCTATTCGGGGTGAGGGAACATCCAATGATTATTTTCCTCCCGAAGTTCCTTCTCTTCCTGCATTTATGTTGCAACGTGCTGTTTCTACGGCTATCAGAGATAATGCGCATGATTATTGGACTGGCACTGTTTACTCTACCAATCGCCGTATATGGGAGTATGATGAGAAGTTTAAAGAGTATCTGAAAACAACTCGTGCTATGGCAGTAGATATGGAGACGGCTACTCTTTTTACCGTCGGTTTCGCCAACCATATTCCTACCGGTGCGCTTCTTTTAGTTTCCGATCAGCCTATGATGCCCGAGGGGGTGAAGACTGAGAAGAGCGATAGCCAAGTGACAAAAAATTATTCGAAAGAACATGTACAAATAGGCATTGAATCTCTTCGAATGATCGTTGACGAAAAGAAAACAGTGAAACATTTGAAATTCGATTGGTAATGGCAGGATCCGCAGCGACATACGAAGGGATCTTGCGCGATTTAAGGAAAAAACAATATTATCCTATCTATTATTTGATGGGAGAAGAAGATTTCTTTATCGACAAAATCAGTAACTACATTATAGCCAATGTACTTTCGGAAACCGAGAAAGATTTTAATCTCACCGTGATGTATGGCTCTGATGTGGAAGACGTAGCGGCAATTGTCAATATGGCTAAGCGCTATCCTATGATGGCCGAGCATCAGGTTGTTGTTGTCAAAGAGGCACAGAATATCAAAAATATAGAAGGGCTTGAGCCTTATTTGGAAAGGCCTCAAATGTCTACGTTGCTGGTTATTTGTCACAAACATGGTGTACTCGATAAACGTAAAAAATTGGCTTCAGTTATTGAGAAGAAAGGAGTCCTTTTTGAGTCGAAGCGCTTTAGAGACAACCAACTTCCAGACTTTATTTCCTCTTATCTGTCGGATAAGGGAGTCAAGATAGAGTCCAATGCTTTAGAAATGTTGAGCGATCATGTAGGAGCTGATTTGAGTCGAATGAGTAGCGAGTTGGACAAATTAGTTATTACTCTCGAAGAGGGGAGGAAAACGATTATGCCCGATGACATTGAGAAAAACATAGGAATCAGTAAGGATTATAATAATTTTGAATTACTTAATGCCATTCAAACAAAAGATGTTTTGAAAGCGAATACTATCATTCAATATTTTGCGGAGAATCCTAAGTCTAATCCTATTCAAGTGACCATTGCTACGCTCTTCAATTTCTTTTCAAACTTAATGTTAGCTTATTATTCACCCGATAAGTCTGAACAAGGACTTGCTGGTTTTATGGGACTTCGCAATGCGTGGCAAGCCCGAACTTATTCGATGGCAATGCGTCACTATAATGGTTGGAAGGTAATGTCGATCATCAGTGATATTCGTCGTGCCGATGCTATGTCAAAAGGTGTTGAGAATGTATCGGTGACCGATGCTGATATCCTGAACGAACTAATCTTTAAAATATTACACTAATCCTTCGATTTTACTTCTTTGGGGATTCTATTATCTCTTGGACGTCTATTAGATTGCTGAGAGTGGTTTCTATTGTTAGGGTTGCGTCCTTTGCTGTGATGATTCAACGACACGGGATGATATTCCGGTCCTTCACCAAAGACTTCTGGCAGAGGAACTTTCTCGACAGTCTTTTCTAAGAACTTTTCTATATCTCTGAATTTGCGTTGTTCTTTTTCACTCACAAAAGTGATGGCTATACCATCATTGTTGGCCCTAGCTGTTCGACCTATACGGTGCACATAGTCTTCGCTATCATGAGGTACATCATAGTTTATTACTGTTCGGATATCGTCAATATCGATACCCCGAGCAATGATATCTGTAGCTACCAATATTTTTATCTTTCCAGATTTGAAGTCGAGCATAGTCGATTCTCTTTCAGGTTGATTTAAGTCCGAGTGCATTTCTCTTACAGGCAGTCTCATGTTTCGCAGAGAGCGTGCTACTTCTTTTACTTTTATTTTCGAAGAAGCGAAAATAAGGGTACGATCATCACGGCCTTCTGTCAATATTTTGCGTATCAAGCCTAGTTTTTGATTCTCATAGCAGATATAAGCTTGCTGAATAATTTTTTCAGCAGGCTTTGCTACGGCAAGTTTCACCATTGCCGGATTGTGTAATAGCTTACGGGCAAGCTGTTGGATCTTGTCAGGCATTGTTGCCGAAAACATGATCATCTGGCAATTCTTAGGCAGAAGTTTCACTATTGATATAATATCTTCGGAAAATCCCATGTCGAGCATACGGTCTGCTTCATCAAGTATAAAGAATGAGACTTTGGACATATCTACGTACCCCATGTTTAGATGGGCTATAAAACGTCCCGGCGTAGCGATTACCATATCGGCTCCTAGTGATAATCCTCGTTTTTGTTGTTCAAACGAAGCCCCGTCGCTGCCCCCATATACGGGTACGCTGGATACTGGAACGAAATAAGAGAAACCTTCCATTGTCTGGTCTATCTGTTGGGCCAATTCTCTAGTCGGAGACATTACTATACTATTAATGTGGTCGTTTGAATAGCCACCTTCCGATAATTTGTTGATGATCGGTAGTAGATAAGCTGCTGTTTTTCCCGTGCCGGTTTGAGCAATCCCCATCAGATCTCTTCCTTCTAATATATAAGGAATAGTTTCTTCTTGAATGGGGGTACATTCGCTGAAACGCATGGCATCTAGGGCCTCAAGCACTTGCTTGTTCAAATTTAAATCGGAAAACTTCATTATACGCCTATATCTTCTGTTGTGAATTGCAAAATTACCAATTATATTTGATAAAATTCGTTCAAAGAGTAAAAAACTGATGGGTGAAAACCGAAAAAAGAATAATTAATTTGGCAGTTTCAATGAATTTCTTTACTTTTGCTACAGATTTCAGATTTTAATGCTTTGATTGTCAATATATTCGATATACGATATTGAAGTGTTAAGTGAAAGTTCGGGAAGGAAATCACTGTCTAAGGGGCAGTCCCGAATAGTATTAATCAAAAACCGATTACATGAAGTATGTAAAATGGCTTTTTGTTGTAACACTATTAAGTTCCTTGTGCGCTTTCGTTGAGAAAGATAAACCTACAGGAGGTTTAAGTGTGGGTGACGTAGCCCCGGATTTTAAAATTGAAACTACGTCGTTATTGGCTGGCGTACCTCAGAAGACCTTTAAGCTGAGTGCTGAAAAGGGGAAGTATGTGCTGGTGAGTTTCTGGGCAAGTTACGATGCACAGTCACGTATGCAAAACGTGAGTATTAGCAATGTGCTTCGGGTATCCGGAAACAAAAATGTGGAAATGGTCTCTGTATCGTTCGATGAATATCGTTCGATTTGTAATGAGACTATCCGCAATGATCAATTAGTTGCTTCTGTCTGTTCCTGGCAGGCGAAGGGGACGAGGTCCGACATCTATGCTACTTATAGATTGGGACGAGGGTTAATCAACTATTTGATAGATGGAAATGGTATTATAATAGCCAAGAACATCGATGCTGCAAATCTTTCTGCTTACCTTAAAACATTAAAAGCATAGCTGCTGTACGCATGTGCACAGTGATGCCTGAGGTGCGGAGTTAGGAAAGAAAGTAGATGCGCTGACAAGGTCGTTTATTCGATCTTGAGTTCTGAAAGCTTAGGAATTTAAAGACAACAAAAAGATTCCGTCTTTACTTGCAATTTTGCAGTAAAGGCGGGATTTCTTTTTTAATCTAACAGCATCTATAGGTACTAAAAATAATAGTTTACAAATGGAGGGTCTGTTTTCTTCAAGGCAATAATTTGGTCGAATTTCTAAAAGCTCTAAAATAGGCATTTTTATAGCTTTTAGGGAAGTATCTTTATATTGCTTTTACGATGGATATAGTACATAATGATAAGATAAGGTCTATTTATTTAGCAATCTGTATTATATGCGAAACAGCGGTTTTATTTTCAAATACTGCAATTTCCCAAAAAGAGGGTCATTATTGCTTTTTCCAAAAATCGCATTCACAATATACTACGACTTCGAAAATCGACATACCACTGTCGCATGTGTCGCATAGGATTCCTATCTCCTTTATTTTTTTTATTTTTATTTTTTATGTAATCATATTTCATGTAATTAGAGTATCATAATGATAAACGTGCCATGCGTCGATAAAAAAAATATAGAGTTTATAGGATTCCTATGCGACACATGCGACACTTTTAGTAAAATAAGACAACACGAAACGATTTCGTTTCACCCATCATTCGCACTGGTATTCTCACTTGCGCCACTTTCCTTTTCGGGGTATGACACGCACCGAGTGCCAAGAATCAACCGTATGTCGCTGCGGTAACTAACAGATGTCGCAGGAGAAACTAACGTTAGTTGTCATGATAACTAACGTTAGTTACCGCAGTAACTAACAGAAGTTATGGCAGCGACATACGTTAGTTATTTGCGCCCCTTGTGTTCGCAGGGCAGGAAAACTCATTGAGATCATTTTCTTAATAAAAAATTCCTCAAATTTAATTTGTTTCTAATTTTCATAATTCATAACTTTGCTATTCGTATCTTTATCGTCATATTGTGAGTGGAGATTGGAAGTAACGATAATGGTACTTATTGGTTCGAATAATCTCTACTTTATAAGGAATAAGAGATTGATAAGGAGATGTTCTCTCAATTTTTTAAGGGGATCTGAGAGTCGTATATAAACTATCTATTTTCAAGATGAATATGCTTTTGTTTATACATCTCGAAATGGTTTGGGAGATTTATATCAATATATGGATTCCTGCTTGTTAATTATGAGAATCTAAATTTAATAGTATGATAAATAAATAGTAAAAATATCAATAATAGGAATTATGACATTAAAAGGACTCGGGGCTGAATTACTTCAGATGTACACTAAAGCTGGAAATGGATACAAAGTTACATCAATATATTTGTTTGGCATTAAATATGCAAACTATATAAGGGAAAGAGGCTATTCAGCAAATGATATTATAAAAGCTGCTAAACTTAAGCCTTCGTTTAAAACCGAATTAAGTAAAGCGCTGAAACTTTCTCTATTTGTTAGAATCATTGATTAAGATTGAAAACCGTTCAAAAGAATATGCAAAAGAACACGCAAAAGTAGGAAGCTTACGCTAAAAATAAAATTGTAAAACCTTATAAATATTGTATTATGGCAATTATCAACAGATTAAGAACTATTTCTCCTAATGGAAAACCATCTACTTCTTATAAAATAAATGTAGAAAAAGTGTCTGAATATGACACCTTAATTGTGACTATTGATTACAAAAATAGAAATGCAAAAAACTTCTATCGCTTTTATGGAAGAAAGTTAAAAGGGAGGAAATATATTCATTTCAATACAGATGCTGTAGGTATTGTGTCTTGGTGTGAAATTATTCCCGAGGAAATTTGACAAGTTTACAGCTGTGGTGCTTCGTTCGGTTTCATACAACAAGCACCATAGCAATAAACTTAAATTTAATAACATGGCAACATAGAAGAAGCTGTTTTCTCTGATCGAGAGAAGTTTTGAAACTGGCTGTTTAATTTGGACGCCGTTCTTTGGCTAATAAAGAGATTCATTACTTCCTATTTACGAGATTGTAAGTAATAGCTTCTTTGTCATTTGACCGTTGAGGATCTGGATTATCAGAAAGAGATCTTTTAATTTAGAAATATCTGTATATTTCACAGGAAAAATTACGGAAGGTTTTTATGCCTTTGTTCCTTTAAAAATAGCGATATGAATAATAAATTTAAGTTGTGTGTACTATTATTCTTTGCCAATACTATTTCTGCACAAAGTACATCAAAAGATAAAGATGAATTTATAGGTTATTCAGAGATGCAGATTGGCGATTATTATTTTGCCGATGGTACTATCTCTCATGAATTATCGGAGAAAAAACAGTGTATAGGTGTTGTTTTTAGTTTGAAAACAACCGATGTAGAACGTGCCAACGGTTGGACTCATGGGCAGATTGTTGCTTTGGCAGATGCCGAGAATGGACAAGGCTACCGTTGGATGTCTCTGGATGCCGATCTCTCTAAATGCAATATAAGAACTGTTAATATAGCCGATTGTAGAGCAGATAAAAATGGATATAGTTACAGCCATGCTATTTGGAATACTTGGGTGTTGACATATAATAATGCGTTTGGAGTAGCTCGCTATTATAATTTTAGAGGAAAGATAGTGTTGAAATCCAAGACCAGTGACTGGTATCTGCCTAGTATTGGACAGTGGTATGACATCATTGAGAATCTTGGGCACGTGAAAATACTTGCCGATGGCAATTTCAATGATATGAAAAGAGCACAACGCAATTTAGACGAAAAGATCGGTTTGGCTCCTACGATGTATTGGTCGTCTTCCTCAAAGAGTTTCCGTGGTGCGTGGGTGACAGTGCTCCGTGCCGGTAACATCAATAGCTATGATAAGAATTATGCTTGCTCAATACGGGCGGTGGCTGCATTTTAATTTATGTAATTTACTTGTGTCCGGTAAAAAGATATACTAATGATTTCTGATAAAGAGTGTAGGGAATAATATTCAATCATAGGGTAGGGAGGACGTTATTCAAAATCGTTAAATATTTGATATTTTCATCATATGTATTGCATGTTAAAAATATTAGAAATACCTTTGTCACTCTGCAATATAAATATTTAGCATTAAAATAACGAAGAGATGATGAAGACCGCAATAATTATTATAGCAATTTTAGTGATATTGTTTGTTCTAAAGTTTATGGCAAAAATGGCATGGCGTATGTTCTGGCTATTTGCAATTATTGCAGCTGCTATTGTTATTGCCATTAAGTATTTGATTTGATTATTTTAGAATTCGAATGCCGAGGTAGAGGAGTTATTGTGTTTCACTCGTATGAATAACAAACTGATCGGCATCTTTCCATGCTGGAAACTTATCACGGAAATGTTTTAGACTATTCAAATCTATCGTTGTAGTGACAAATTCTTCTTTATCATCGTCAACTGATGCTAGAATATTTCCTTTGGCCGATATAAGGGCGCTACCTCCATTGTAGGGCAATCCATTGCCGTCCGTGCCTATTCGGTTCACACCACAAACATAGCTCATATTTTCTATAGCACGTGCTTTTAGAAGTATATCCCAAACGTCTCGGCGAGATGCAGGCCAATTGGCTACATATATTAATAGGTCGTAACCATTGTCTATGTTTCTGCTCCATACCGGAAAACGCAAATCGTAACAGATTAATAGGGATATACGAAATCCTTTGAAGTTAATAATCAGTTGTCTGTTGCCGGCAGAGAAAAAATCGGATTCTTTGCCCATACGGAACAAATGCCGCTTATCATAATAAGAGGCATTGCCATCGGGCGAAATAAAGAATCCTCTGTTATAATTTTTAGAGTCTTTTCCTTTGGCAATATAACTACCGCATAATGCCAATTGATATTTTAGACTCCATTCTTTTAATATAGAAACCGTTGTATCATCTACATTTTCTGCTAGTGTTTCACTGTTCATGCTGAAACCTGTAGAGAACATCTCTGGGAGAACAATCAAATCGGTTTGTCCCGTTAATTGTTCAAGATATTTTTCCAATCGATTGAGATTGGCTTTCTTATCTTCCCATACAATATCGGTTTGTAATAGACTAATACGCATTTTATATGGCAAAACGTTCTGGATGTTTGCCTTTAAATTGAGCGAAGTGTTGTTTTATCTCCAGCATCTGAGCATCGATATCTCCATTTGGTATAATATATTTACTTGCCACAATCGTGTTTGTAGCATAATCGATACCTACAAGCACGATGGGCACTTTGGCCTCTAAAGCAATATAATAAAATCCTTTTTTCCACTCCGAATTTGCAGAGCGGGTACCTTCGGGAGTAATAGCTAAAGTGAAGTACTTGCGTTTGGCAAAAATCGTTGCCATCTGCTGTGTCATCGATATCTTATGTTTATGACTTCGATCGACTGGAATACCTCCAACGGCCCGAAAGAAAACACCCAACGGAAAAAAGAACCATTCTTTTTTCATTAGAAAGTAGGCTCGTTCGTTACTTACAATTCCAAAAAAAAGTTTACCTAAAAATAAGTCTGAATTTGTGGTGTGAGGTGCTGCACATATAACACACTTGTCGAACATTGGAACAGTCACTTTGTATTTCCACCTTAATATATAGGTATAAATAAAATTATAGAGACGTCTTCTCATTCAAACTTAGTTAAGTTTACCGATAGCCTCGACGAATTCTTTTGTCTTAGCATTAAAATCCTCGCGGATTTTCTTGAAAAAGCCTTTTACATTTCCTGGTTCAACATGGCTTAGACGACGAAGAAAATCATCTTGGCAAGTAAGGATTTCTCCCATTAACTTATCTGCTTTTTCTTTATCTGTACCAGGAACATATAGACTTTGTACCAAACACTCAGTGAACAATTCACCTGAAATATAATTAATATTTTTCTTGATGTTTCTCTTGTTTGCCATAACTGTAAAATTTAAAATGATCATTTACTTATTTGTGTCAAAGATACATCTTTTATAATTAAAAAGGTTCTTTATTCAGAAAAAATCACGAAATTTGCGGAACATTATAGGTAATTAGTAAATTTAATACACAACAAAAAAAATGACTAAAAGTGCACTTCAAATTGAAAGGGCTTCTTATCAGCCCAAACTCCCTGATGCACTCAAAGGCTTAGCAAAGGCTGTTGAAGGTGCTCCGACACAGTCGGTAGCCGATCAGGAAGAAATTAAAAAAATGTTCCCAAACACGTATGGGCTCCCTATCATTAAATTTGAATCTACTACTGAAAAGGTTGATATCCCGGCTTTTAATGTAGGTGTTATTCTTTCCGGTGGACAAGCTCCTGGAGGACATAACGTTATTTGTGGTATCTTCGATGGTATTAAAAAACTCAATAAAGACTGTCGTCTTTATGGCTTTCTGATGGGCCCTTCGGGTTTAATTGATCACAAATATATAGAACTGACGGCTGATGTTATTGATGATTATCGCAATACAGGTGGTTTCGACATGATTGGCTCGGGGCGTACTAAGCTTGAGAAAAAAGATCAGTTCGATAGTGGTCATGAAATTTTAAAAAAATTAAATATCAAGGCTGTCGTTATTATCGGTGGTGACGATTCTAACACGAATGCTTGTGTATTGGCCGAATACTATAAAGCTATTGGCACAGGGGTTCAGGTTATCGGTTGTCCGAAAACGATTGACGGTGACTTAAAGAACGAAATGATTGAAACATCTTTCGGCTTTGATACGGCAACAAAGGTATATTCTGAAGTAATCGGCAATATTGAACGTGACTGCAATTCTGCTCGCAAGTATTGGCATTTTATCAAGTTGATGGGCCGTTCGGCGTCTCACATTGCTTTGGAATGCGCTTTGCAAGTACAACCCAACATCTGTATTATCAGCGAAGAAGTTGAAGAGAAAAATATGTCGCTCAACGATATTGTTACATATATTGCAGGTATTGTTGCCAAACGTGCAGAGCAAGGTAAAAATTATGGTACGGTTTTGATTCCTGAAGGTCTGATAGAGTTTGTTCCGGCTGTTAAACGTCTTATTGCCGAACTCAATGACTTCTTGGCAAACAATGCTGAAGAATTCTCGCACATCAAGAAATCTCATCAGGTAGAATACATTGCCAGTAAATTATCAAAAGAAAATGCCGAGACTTACTCTTCGCTTCCATCGGGAGTTGCTCGTCAGTTGGCATTGGATCGCGATCCGCACGGAAACGTTCAAGTATCGCAGATTGAAACAGAAAAGCTGTTGAGTGATATGGTAGCTACCAAATTGGCTCAGTGGAAAGACGAAGGTAAATATAATGGTAAATTTTCTTCATTGCACCATTTCTTCGGCTACGAAGGACGTTGTGCTGCTCCATCCAATTTTGATGCAGACTATTGCTATTCGCTCGGTGTTGCTGCTTCGGCATTGATTGTAAGCGGAAAGACCGGTTATATGGCTTCTGTTCGCAACACAATAGCTACTGCCGAGAAATGGATTGCAGGCGGTGTGCCTATCACGATGATGCTCAACATGGAGAAACGCAACGGCGAGATGAAGCCTGTTATCAAGAAAGCGCTTGTTGAACTTGACGGAGCTCCATTCAAGGCGTTTGCTTCGCAACGCGAAAAATGGGCTGAAGAAACGGACTATGTATATCCGGGTCCTATCCAATATTTCGGACCATCAGCCGTTTGCGACCAAACGACAAAAACTTTATTGTTAGAACAAAATAAATAAAATAAGTTATTTTGAATAAGCCGACATCACGATCATCACGTCCCCGTAAGACCTCGCGTAAGCGACGGAAACAAGAACATTCTATGCCGCAATGGCTCCGAAGTTTGCTTACCGTGATGATCGTGGTTGTCTTTTCTACCGCATTCTATCTGTTTTTTATCCGCCCTTATGCTTTTCGGTGGCATTTGCATCTCAATAGGGCTCCATATTATACTCAGTTGCCTAGAGGATACGAGGTCTGCGGTATCGATATATCGCATTATCAGGGTAATATCAACTGGGGAAAGGTTGCTAAAAACCGTTACACGGATATTCCGCTCCAATTTGTTTTTATCAAGGCTACCAATGGCAACGATATAGTTGATGAATCTTATTTTCGCAACATGGCGCAAGCCCGAAAATACGGTTTCATTGTGAGTGCTTATCATTATTATGAACCTCAGGCAGACCCTTTGCAGCAAGCCGATTTCTTTATTCATACTGTAAAGTTAAAGAAAGGAGACCTTCCACCCGTATTGGATGTGGAAAAAAGTGGCCATTTGGTCAAAGCTGTTTTTCAGAAAGATGTAAAGCTGTGGCTGCAACGCATTGAGGCGCACTATGGGGTGAAGCCCATTTTGTATACTTCGTACAAATTTAAATTGGATTATCTCGACGATGATTTCTTCAATCGTTATCCTTATTGGATCGCTCATTATTATGTCTCGTCTATTGCCTATAAGGGCAAGTGGAGCTTTTGGCAATATACCGATGTAGGCTATGTGCCGGGCATCAGCGGTGATGTCGATTTAAATGTCTTCAATGGTTCGATGGACGAGATGGTCTCTTTGCTTCTCAACTAAAGGTTCTGCTGCCCGCATCGTTTAGATCGGAGGGTAGCGACGAAACAATCTTCGTAATAAATCTTATATATGTTTTTGTGATGTCGTATTGATGTCGCTTGCGACTCACGCCCGTGAGTCGCAAGTTTCGTAAGGACGTTTTTTCCGACTCACGGGCGTGAGTCGCAAGCGACATAAGGTCGAAAAATTTATTTCGTCTCTATCTTTTCGATATAACGATACATACTGATAGAAAAAAGGCGCTTATGACAGCGCCTTTTTATCTTTATTCTTGCTATAGAATCACCAATTGTCTGTTCTGAAAGGTATAAGAGGCAAATCTCTAGTGTTTTTTACATTTCCCAATTGGAAATTGCGGAAACAATATCTTACAGCTACGGGAGCAGAAACATCTGGAGATATAACTTCTATCTGTTGGTCGTTTACTATCTTTGCCGTAGCCGGATGAAAGACTTTGTCTGCGCCTGCCACTTCAAAGCCTAGCATACCATCAAAACGGTTGAAACCGTCTTGTGCGCGGTTGAATGAAAGTATGGCTTTATCTTCTTTTATTTCTATCGATTTGTACGATGGCCCATAGGCTTCTATTCCTTCTTGTTTGTAGGTATTGGCAAGTGCCAAGTAAGAGAGGCGTTTACCAACGTGCTCTTTGTCTTTGGGGTGTATGTTATATTGTTCATACGGTTCTACCAAGTCGTTGGTGCAAACAATGCCGCTATTGGGAATAATAGTCGATGCCTTGTATTGAGCTTCGCGTAGATAGGCACCTCTATCTCCTTCGCCATATTGATAGGGAGCGATTTCTACCATATAGAAAGGTATATTACCTTCTCCCCATTCTTGGCGCCACAACTTTACCATGGTAGCCAAACGGTCGGCATAAGTTGAGTGACGACCCACGTTCGATTCTCCTTGATACCATAAGAATCCTTTTACCGTATAGCCTGTGATAGGATGTAACATCCCGTTGTACATGATTTCGGGTTTCATCCATTCATCTTTCGGCTCTTTTATGCGGTTGAGGTCTATATCACTATAGCCTTTCAATATACTCTCCGGCAACCAACCTTCAACCGTCGAACCTCCCCAGCTACAAACAAGTATTCCTACCGGAACGTTGAGTGTCTTGTTGAGTTCCAGAGCAAAATAATAGGCTGTCGCACTAAAGCCAGAAGCATTCTTTGAATTGGATTCTTTCCACGTACCCTTGCAATCATCTTGCGGAGCGATGGCACCATTTCTCTCTACCGTCAGACAGCGTATACCTTTGTGCGTACCAGCTTCGGCAATCATGTCGTTGGCATTGACAATGGGGCAGTTCCAATATCCGTTCAGCGTTATTTCCATGTTGCTTTGCCCCGAACACATCCACACTTCGCCTATTAATACATTATTCACCTTGAGTGCCTGCCCATCCGATATAATGAGGTTCTGCGGTTGGTACGAGCCGGTTGGTGTTTTGAGCCAGGCAGTCCAATGACCGTCCTTGTCGCTTCTTGCGACAACAGGAGTATTGTTCCACGAACATTTGATGCTTACATTTGCATCGGGTTTAGCTTTGCCCCATATTTTGACGGATGTGGACTGTTGCAAAACCATATTATCACTAAATAATTCGGGCAATACGACTTTAGCTTTTGTCGAAAGGCAAATTCCTAGAAGCAGGAATAGTGAAAGAAATCTGTACTTCATTATTGTTTTAGAGTTTAAGTTTATGATCTATGTTTATGATTTATGCTTCTTCTTCTGTTATGTCTTTGCAAAAGTATCATTTTTCTGTGAGAAAATATCTTTCATTGGACTCAACTTATTGAAAAATATCGTTATTGATTTAAATAACGCTAAAAAGTTTTTTAAATTTTGAGAAGCATATTAACTTTGTTGCTTTACAAATAACAAATAGGATTATTATGCAATTTAATAAATTACTTCCACTACTTTTTGTAATGGCTATTACACTGACTTCATGTGGTCATAGCTATAAAGTGAGCGGCACTTCTTCTGTCTCTTATATGGACGGGAAAACGCTTTACCTCAAAGTTCTGAAGAATGACAAATGGGTTAATGTTGATTCGGCGGAGGTTATTCATGGCACTTTCAAAATGAATGGCAGTATAGATTCTATAATGGTTGCTTCTCTTTATATGGACGACCAAAGTTTGATGCCTGTTGTTCTCGAAAGTGGCAGTATTAAGATAGACATTACTGACGATGATATGAAGGTAAGTGGCACTCCACTCAATGATAAATTATATCAGTTCATTACCAAGAAGAACGAGATGGATCAGAAATTGCAGAATTTAGACCATCGCTCTACTCAAATGATGATGCAAGGCATTGATGAGTCTTCCATTCAGCTTCAACTGGGGAGCGAGGCCGAGTCTATAAACACTCAGCTGAACGCGTTGGTGAAGAAATTTATAAAAGATAATTATGAAAATGCTTTAGGGCCAAGTGTCTTTATCATGGTTTGTAGTAGTATGCCATATCCTATTATGACCCCGCAGATAGAAGACTTGTTGAAAGATGCTCCAGAGTCGTTCAAAAATAATGCTTTGGTAAACGAATTCATTTCAAAGGCACACGAAAATGCTAAGCTGATGATTGAACAGCAGCGGATGGAACAAAACGAGTCGACGCACACTCAACAGCAACCCCAATTGGGTGGTCAACCTTCAAACGGTGCTTCGCAGGGCGGAATGCAGATGCCTCAGCAAGGAGCTCAACAAGGTCAATAAATAAGAATCCTGTTAAAGTTATATAGAAAAGGGATATGTGCTTCAGCGATGAAGACATATCCCTTTTCTATTATTGCAGTATTTCCTTTCTTATTTTTTTCTATAGTAGTCTATGTAAGATTCCAGATTATCGCATTTACTCAAGCCTTCGTTTATAAATGCAGTTGTAGAGCGATAAGTACAAAGTTGAGCAAATAGCTGGGCTTGAGAGCTTTCTTCGTGGTATTCGGGTATGCTTTTGTCTGTCTGTTGGTCGTATGTCCAAGTTCTCCATGGGCTGTCGGCTAATGAAGCAAGAGCGAAGAGACAGTTAATCTTGTTTATCGTTGTCTGGTTCTGTTTCATTGATTGTTGCAAACATTCTTTGGCGTGAGCAATGTACTGTTCTTTAGAATTTCCTGCTCCATATGTAGAATCGATGCTCCATGCATAATGCAAATATCCCCAACAGTGACCAACGTTAGATGCCTGAATATATTTCTTAGCCAACTCATAGTTCAGGTTCCCTTTTTCTTTATCGTCGGTGGCCAACATAAGGCGTTGGCGTAGTGCCAGCATGCTGTTGCAGAACAAAAGTTTAGGATTCACAGTGAGTATCACTTTCGCAAATCTTTTCTTATCCAGTGCCTTCCTGTATTTCCAAACATACCACATGGGGTAGGAGCTGTCTGCATGTAAATAGGGAGCAATATTCATAGCCGAAATAAAAGGCAATGATACTTTTTTCAAATACTCGGTTGCCTTTCCGAAGTCTTCGATTCGCATATATTTGGTACCTATCAGCTCGTTGTAATAATTCATATCATTGTAACAGTAAGAAGCTGCATATTGCTCGAGCGCACTGCCTTTTGCAGGGTGGGAGAGGAAGTCTTGATAACGTACCACCTCTTTTACATCAGCCGTATCGAGTAGTGCAAAGTAGCAGTCGTTATAGTCATTTCGATAGTATCCTTCTGTCCAATCGGCCAAATGTTTGTTAGTTCTCTTATTCTTTCGAATGCACATATTGACAAACTCGTTGGTCATCCCTGTAAGAACCGTTCCTGTATTAAACTTGCCGGCTCTCAAATAACCGGGCGTGAGATTGTAAAGAACGATTCGTTGCAATACATCTGTATAATGGTTTCTGACATAATATTTATAGTTGTAGTCCGCAAATAAAGGCTCGTTCTTGGCTTTTGCCATGAGCCAACGCAGCTCTTTCAGAACATATTCGTCGAACGATGGGTTGTTGTAGTCCGGGGCATCGGATTCGACCAACAATCGGAGCACACGAATATTTTCTTTCATTCGGTCGGTTCCTCTCAGCTGGTCGGCTTCTTTCAGTTCATTTATAGCCGTCTTGTTCTCTCTAAGCAGATAGGCAAAATATGCGGCAGCCGACTTCCATAGGGCCGGATTCTGTACTTTATTCTCATTCAGTACACGGTCTGCGAATCTTCTGAATTCTTTCATCTCCGCAGTCACTATTTGTCTCACGGAATCGTTCTCTGTTGGCTCCTCCCAAGCAGGATGCAAATCGTTGTCTATAGCGTTCACATAATCTTGAATGAGATAGGGGAAAGCCACCGAATTGGGAGCTTCGGCATACAACTTCTGAATACCTTTGAGTCCTATATCGCTCCTGAAACACCATCGTAAGCTTTGCAAGTCGCCCACCTTTGCATAGAATTCACGAGCTCTTTCTCGCTCTCCATTCTTATACCAGTAACTGGCAAGGTAACCTTCGGCAAGTATTCTGATATCATTGTGAGCACAGTTGGCTTGATACTTGTCCCAAAGCCATTGACATTGTTCTTTATTGTTTGTATAAAAAGCGGCTCGCATAGCCATCAACCAATATCGACTGCCTAATTTTTTGGAAGAGACGATACGACGTGAAGCATCGTTCAGTATATTTGTCCATGTTCTATTATTGTTAGCCAACTGTTCCTTTGTCGGATAGTTCCATGCCTCGCCATTATCTATCTTCCTCATTTGCTGCAACAAAATCAAATAATGAGCTCCATCCATATCTTTGTGCTGTTGCAGATATTTTATTAAACTGCTTAATGCTTTTGTTTCGTTATTGAATAAAGCATCTTTTATTGTTTTCGAATTTACTTTATTATTGAAGTAAGACTTCCAAAAATTGAATTGGGCAGCATCCATCTTATTCCCTTCGTTGAAACCGTACATTCTATTGAAGGTATATAAATCGTTGTGATTGTATACACTAAACATATTGCACATTTCGGGCGTGTAATAGTCCGAACAGGCCATCATTCGATAGCCATACAAGCACATTACGATACTAATGGCGATAAATCTTATCCATTTCATAAGCAGAGAGTTTATTGGTATTGATAGAATTCAAACTAAAGATAATGACTTGACGGTTGATGTTCGGGCGTTTTGCTTCCAACATCGACTTAACTTTAAATAGGGTGTTGGCAGATACTTCGTCTATCTTAATTTCATCGCCCGCCCTAACCATCAAGCCGAAACTATTGGGATCGGGCACTGCAACGGAGTGAGAGCGAAGCACAATGTACTTTTTATCCGATATTCGACGGTATAAAGTCGAATCCGTTAAGTCTATTTCCCTCAATATTGTTCTGAATTGACCTTTTTCAAAAAGAAGTTTCCAGCCGAATGCAGGATAAGCGGCGCATAGAGGCAGGCGATAGTCAGCCAGACGTTTATTTATAAAGGGACGAACCTCTTTTGCATCGAGTATGGCGTTTGCCGTATTGTAGTCGTGTATATTGCCCGTGTTATAACACATCAGTACTCCATAATCTACGGGAGGCACAGGCTGGCTCAGCTGGTGCAGTCTGATTGTGGCTGATAATAGAAAGTGACCACGTCGGTCGAGCTGGCTCTTAATGTCGTGTAGCAGTTCAAAATAAGTACGACGCGAACGATTGTTCCAATCACAATCTATCTGCAATTCTTTGATATTAATATTATTTGTCGATGCCATTGTCAGTACTCTCTTCACTATGTTTTGAGCAAGATCGTGAGGTCGTTCCAAACAATGATTCTCGATATAGACCACCGGTATTATTTCGATTCCCGAAGGGACTTTCGAATCAAATTGCACGGTCCCCATAGGTATCGGAACACGTTGTTCGTTGAAATCGACATCGAAAAAGCGCAAATAGATTTTCTTTATGGCATGTCGGCGCAAGAACTGTTGTTGAATGCCGTCCAGTTTGAATACCGTCTTCCAATAATATACTGCCGGGGCAGGCGAAGGCACCATATCGTCGTGGCGACTCCCACACGAAGCCATGCTTATGAGCATGACCGTCGTTGCAAAGATATAGAGTCCTAATTTCTTCATTCTGTTATATCGAAGGGTATTAAAATTCAATTACAAAGATAATCAATCAAACGAATAATAAGCGAATACAAGTAAGAAAAAAGGATCTTATGATGAAATATCTTTTTGTTTCTACAAAGCTTATGTCGTTTATTCTCAGCCCCTATTTCTGTATATTATACTAAGATATGTATTCTTATTTGAGACTTTGTATATGATAGTTCATAATAAAAAATAGGCTGAAAGGCTCTCCCTCTTTACTTATAATTCACGCCAATTATTGGCGCGTTTCTAAAGTTTATTACTTACCTTTGCCGTGAATTTAAACTTAGTAAATACAACGATGAATTTTTTTGGAAAACGAAAAGTAGTATTAGTCTTGGCATTAATATTATTTTCTTACACTTCGGATGTATTAGCTCAGGAACAAGAGTGTTCCTCTACCGATACAACGAAGACTATTGATGTGAATCAAATGGTCAATACTTTAGTAAATCGGATCAAATTGAGTGGCTATGCTCACGTGGGTTTCAATTACAACAGTCAAGAATCGCCGCGTGATGAATTTAAGATAGCCCGTATCATTTTTATGGCCGATGCCCGCATCAACAAACAGTTTAATATGTATTTTATGTTCGACTTCAAGTCGGCTTCATTACATGAGTTATATCTAAATTATACCGCTTCGCCTTATTTCAATGTTCGTATGGGGCAGTTCAAGACCCCTTTCTCTATCGAGAATCCGATGTCGCCTACCGTACTCGAATTGATTCCATGCACCTCACTCGTCGCTGGCTATATGATTGGTGGTAGCGATGCGCTGATGATGAAAGGTTCTTCCGGTCGTGATATGGGTTTGAACGTATACGGTAGCTTTCTTAAAAAGAAATTGGACTACTCGCTTGCCATAATGAATGGACAGGGCCGAAATAACAGTGATGCCAATTCGCAAAAAGATTTTGTAGCCACTGTAGCGGCACATCCGCTTAGATGGCTCACTCTTAGTACTTCTATGATATTGGGTACCGGCAACATTGCAGTCTCCCCGCTATTGAGACATCCCAGTCAATACTTTTGTTCTCTTGCTCCGGGCATTACAGGATTCAAGGGTAACGGCAATTATACCAGAAATCGTTATGCTGCCGGTTTCTCTATCGATACCAAGCGTTTGGGTGTTCGCAGCGAGTATATGCAAGGCAAAGATGCCGATTTCGTAAGCAAAGGATATTATGCCACTGCTTGTCTCAAGCGCATTGCTACTAATCTCGATTTAATAGGCTCTTACGATTGGTTGCGCATCTATTCGGGCAAACACAATCGCTATCTGGGGGGACTACAGTATTGGTTTTATCCCAGATGCCGCTTTCAGTTGAGTTATGATTACGAAACGGCCGATGCTTGTCGTTGCCAGAATGCGGTGCAAGCACAAGTACAGGTACGTTTCTGATAAATATAATTTCAGATAACCCTAAAGATGCCATACGTATATGGAACGTCAAGATTTTCTATTTGAAGTTTGTGCCAACTCCGTAGAGAGTTGCATACAGGCCCAACTGGGTGGAGCCGATCGGGTAGAACTGTGTGCCGGTCTGTCAGAAGGCGGCACAACTCCTTCTTATGCTACCATCAAAGAAGCTCGTGAGGTGCTTGATATCAAGTTACACGTGATTATACGTCCTCGCGGAGGTGATTTTCATTACTCTCCTCGCGAATTGAAGATGATGGAAAACGATATCCGTATGGCTGAACAATTGGGGGTCGATGGGGTAGTGATAGGCTGTCTCAATACCGACGGTAGCATCGATATGAATGCGACTGAACGGTTGTGCGAGAAAGCCGGAAATATGTCTGTGACGTTTCATCGGGCATTCGATTGCTGCCGTAATCCCGAAGAAGCACTCAAACAGCTTGTCGGTCTGAAGATAGATAGAATACTTACTTCCGGTGCCGAAGCAAACGCGTCTATCGGTACCGATTTGCTCTGCCGTTTGCATAAGCAAGCAGCAGGGCGTATCCATTTACTTGCCGGCTGTGGAGTGAACGAAACAAATATCGCCGACATTTATCATCAGACTGGAATCCACGAATATCATTTTTCGGCACGCGACAAATACCCTAGTTCCATGACTTTTGTCAATCGGCGCGTCTTCATGGGAAGCCCCGATGTCGATGAATATACGATAGATACCACCTCTGCAGAGAAGGTTGTGCGTACTATCAATGCACTGATCAAGTCCGAATAAAACGTTCTATAGTGATACACTACATATAAATTAATTTAAAATGAAAAAATCATTGATTTTATTGTTTTTGCTTTTGTTTTCGGGATCAATTATGGCTCAACAAGGCAGTGTCGGTCGCCCAAGGTTAGTAGTAGGTATTGTTATTGACCAAATGCGATGGGATTACATTTATCGCTATTACAATCGTTATGGTGATGGCGGTTTCAAACGTTTGCTACGCGAAGGTGCTTCTTGCGAGAACACCATGTTGGCGCATATTCCTTCGTATACGGCCGTGGGCCATTCTTCTATTTACACCGGTTCTATTCCAGCTATCGATGGTATTTCTTCCAACGATATGGTTGATCAAAAGACTGGTAAAACGTTCTATTGCACATTCGACGACAAGGTCAAATCTGTAGGCACCACTAGCGAAGACGGTATGGAGTCTCCTCACAATTTGTGGGTAACGACTATTGGCGATGAATTGCGTCTTGCGACAAACTTTCATTCAAAGGTGGTGGGTGTCTCGCTCAAAGACCGCGCATCTATTCTCCCCGCCGGCAAAAGTGCCAATGCTGCATATTGGCTCGACTCTAAGACGGGACATTTTATTACCAGTACTTATTACATGGATAAATTGCCGGAATGGCTCATCCATTTTAATAAAAAAGAGTTGGCCAAAGAGTATCTGAGCAAACCATGGGTTACGCTCTACGATATAAACACCTACGAGCAGAGCTGTGAGGACGACAACTCTTTCGAACGTCCTTTCTTCAGCGGAGGCAGACCCACGTTCCCCATCGACTTGCCACGCTTACTCAAAGAGAGGCAGTTCAATGCCATAAAGACAGTGCCCATGGGCAATACGTTGACTCTCGATATGGCCGAAGCTGCTATTGAAGGAGAGAAACTCGGAACGGGCGATTATACCGACTTTCTGGCCATAAGTTGTTCGGCTACCGACTATGTAGGACATCAGTTCGGCGTGAATGCCATCGAAACAGAAGATACTTATCTTCGTTTGGATAAAGACCTTTCTCGTTTCATCAGTTATCTGGACGAGAAAATAGGCAAAGACAACTATACGCTGTTTTTATCGGCCGATCATGCAGCCGCTCATAACTACAATTTCTTGAAAGCGCACAAGATCAATGCCGGTGCATTCGATATCAAAGAAGATTATGCCAAGATTGATAGCGTACTCACTAATAGGTATGGAGTGAAAGGACTTGTAAGAGGTCTCGACAATTATCAGCTCAATTTGGATTACGACAAAATCAATGCAGCCCATATTGATAAGGAAGAACTGAAGCAAGTGGCTATAAATTACGTGAAAACCTTAGAAAGTGTTCTCGATGTAGTCGATATGACAAAGGTCTCTTCTACCACTCTTCCTGCCGAGATGAAAATGCTATTAAACAATTCGTACAATAGCACTCGTAGCGGAGAGATTCAAATCCTTGTCAAGCCGGGCTATTTTGAGGTATGGAGTCCCGAAGAGTCAATGGGCACCTCTCATGGCGTATGGGCTCCCTACGACCTTCATATACCCTTGTTGTTCATGGGATGGGGCATTAAACAGGGACAACTCAACCGCACGGTATACATGACGGATATAGCCCCAACTCTTTCGTCTTTACTTCATATTCAGATGCCCAACGGATGTGTGGGTCATGCGATCCCCGAGATACTTTCTGCTGCAACGCTCGATAAGTAACAGGCAGTTTCAACATCATAAGTTCGGTAGGTATACCCAGAAATGGTTAAACCTACCGAATTTTTATTATATTTGTGACCGAATACCCATTTATGGTGATTGTGGGTATAGGCAGAAAGCGTTAATTTTGCATCGTAATAATCAATTTAAAATAAGATGGCAGATAAGTATGTGGCTTCAGACAAAATGAGTGAACTGATAAACGATGATTTTCGTTTGTTACAAGTGATCAGTCGTTTTGGCTTATCCTTAGGATTCGGCGATAAAACCGTAAGAGAAGTATGTGATGAGCAGAACGTAGATTGCACCACCTTTTTGGCTGTTGTCAATTTCACTCATCTAGGCGAGAAAGTGTCCAATATATGGATTGACAAGATATCCATTAAGTCACTTACCGAATATCTGCGACAGGCTCATACCTATTTTCTGGATTTTCTGTTGCCCACCATTCGGCGCAAGCTTATAGAAGCTATCGACTGCTCGGCACGCAACGAAGTAGCCTTTCTCATCCTCAAATTCTTTGATGCTTATGTGGCCGAGGTTCACAAACACATGGAACTCGAGAATAATACCGTCTTTTTGTATGTCGACGAATTGGATGCGGGCAAGTATATTGAACATAAACCTTTTGATAAGTTGATGCTTCATCAAGATCCGGTAGAGCAAAAACTCTCCGAGCTGAAGAATATTATTATTCGCTTCTACAACATTCCCGGTGACAGCAATTTATTGAACACTGTGCTCTACGATATTTTCTTGTGCGAAGAAGATTTGCATACGCATTATCGCATGGAAGAGGAGTTGTTCATACCGGCCGTGCATCGTTTGGAAGAATATAACAAACATCAATTGGGTACCACTGCTTCCGCAGATACTCAAAACGACGATTCCAATGCATTGAGCGACCGAGAGAAAGAAGTAATCAGCTGGGTGGTAAAAGGTATGACCAACAAAGAAATAGCCGACAAACTCTTTATTTCTATCAATACCGTCACCACGCACCGACGCAATATCGCACGCAAGCTCGATATTCACTCTTCGGCGGGACTAACCATTTATGCCATTGTCAACAAATTGGTAGATATTCACGATGTGAAAGGTCTATAATCCTTCATTATACTACGATGAGACGCAAGAGTCCCTTGCTTCGATCATCGTGTTATTCAGTACGTCACAGCCTTGTAAGCATAAGATGGAAGTCTCACACGAGTGCGACAGTCGTCTCACAGCTGTGCGACAAGTGTCTCACACGTGTGATACAGATGTCGCACACGTGTGAGACTTCCGAGACTTTATTATAAACTTAACTTCAAATCCCAAAGTTATGCGAACAATCAATAACAGCCGCTGCGATACGCTCCGTTCGAAAGAACAGCAGAAGGCGTATCATGCGCGAGTGTCGAACCTGGCAACGATGAAGAGAGGGTAGGAGTTTTATTTCAGTCTGTCAATAACTTCTTGCAACTGAGCTCCAAGTCCGATGGTGTAGCCTTGTGATACAAACACTACTCTATCGAAAGTATCGGCTATGATGAAGATGGGAAGCAATGTTCCATTTGCCAATTTCATATTCTGGGCTATTTGTTTCTGAATGGCTCCGTTCATATCGATACCATAGTGCACCGATGCAGGCAATTTACCGAATTCGTCGGCTTTGTATTTTGCCATCTGTTCCTTGTCCGTAAAGAGAAATACCATGGGGCGTCCCCACTTATCCAAGGATGCTTTCATCTTGGCAATGTCGCGCAATGCATGGTTCGTGGGCTCTTGTCCTACACCTAGTATTCCTACGACAAAATATCCTCTACCTGTTTGCTCCAAGATACTCTTTTCCTTTTGAGTCTCGACAGAATAGAATTTCGATTCCGAATTAAATTTGCCTATTACAGATACATCCGAAGAATTGGTGCGCAACTTCAGATCGAGCGTCGTGGTATGTCCGGCTTCGATACGGAATATCTGAGTATTTGCAAGCACACTGCCATTGGCCAAGCGCGTGCCGGTTACCAAGATGTAGGTATCTTCATCGAGTGCCGTGCCGTTTTTAAATACGTTTGCCCAAGATGTGCCACCGCCCATATCTACTTGTCCTTCGTCAAAACTAAGCAGATTGGTCTTTCCATTCTTTATCTGAGTGATGGTAAAATGCGAGTAATATTCCGGATTATGCAACGTGGCAGTAGGCTGATAGTCGAGTACCAATCTGCCGGTAGGAGTAGCTGTTTGCTTGGCCGAATCGAAATTCACATCAATCCATTTATGGTTCTTGTCTTGATATTGAATCTTGGATGTCACAGGGTCTTGGCGAGCCTCTATACCCAACGAACGGGCTATGTCTACAAAGAAGATGTTACGCGATCGGCTGTTCGTTGTCCGCGCTTCCCATACGCCTTCGGCCGACATGGCATTGGTACCGGCTTCTGCATCGGCTACCACTTTGATGTTTTGTTTACACCAGTTTACGAGCTTGTCGGGCGATGTTCTGAATTGTTCGGCCTGACTTTGAGGTATAGCCTTCAAAAAGAACTGTTTGTACGGAGTGAGCATTTCCAGTTCCACACGGGGATTGAGTATGGCTGCTTTCGCATTGTAACTGTCTTCGAGCACATCGTTCGTAATGTCGCGCAGATCTTTGTCGCTCAACGTTTTCAGCAACTGTATGGCTCTTGCATCGGCGTGTCTCTTTATAAATGAGGCAACGATGCCATGATTGCCTCTAGCCTTAATCAGTAACGGTACTACCGAATCGGGATGCAATGCGATAGCATCCGACGAGAGCGATTTTACAAACTCCGTTGCTGTTTCTTTGTTCATGAAAGTTGCCGCATAAGCGTTTCTTATGGAGTCTTCCATTGATTTGCGACGTTCATTCTCTTTGCGCATTGCCTCGCTCAAATACGGAAGTTTCACTTTCTCCGGCGGAGGCACAATGTCTATCGCCTGCATCGGGAAAGCTTCTCGCGAAGCATCGAGCTGCCGGTCTCTCACCAGTTTTATCGTCACACATTTATCTTTTCCGAACGAGGCTTTGGCATAATTGTATTTACCGTCTTTCGATGCCCATATCAGCATGTCGCCTTTGCCCGATGTCAGAAAGGTCATTCCTTTGCCGTCTGTATACTTGGTCGCTACGGTGCAAAATTCGCCATAGTTGTATATTTTGAAATCTATGCGCGCATTGGCTACTGCACGGCCATTGGCGTCTACCACCTTGAAATCGGTACGTGCTGTTTCGGCATAGTTGTCTATCAGGTTTATCTCGGTGAAGGTAGCCGTTTCGAGCATTACCTCTTCCGGACCGTTGTAGTGACCGAATACCCTGGTGTGCATCAACATGGCTCTACTTGCCGGAGCATTGAACCATCCTAGGTTGAGCACAGCTTCGGGTTCGCATGCACCCAGAAAATACCACTTCCCATCCGCCCATGCCTCTACCCAAGCATGATTGTCGTCCGTATGTGCCCAGCGTGGAGTATATACTTGGCGAGCGGGAATACCTACCGCTCTCAGCGCGGCAACGGTGAAAGTCGATTCCTCTCCGCAACGTCCGTAGGCCGATAATACCGAAGAAGAGGGCGAACTGGTACGTCCATCAGAGGGCGTATACGTCACTTTCTCGTGGCACCAATGATTCACTTCCAAGATAGCGGCCTTCATATCCAATCCGGCTACACGCTTTTTCAATTCTTTGTAAAAAGACATGCGCGAGCAGTCCAGATTCTCGTTGTTCACGCGTATGGGCAACACAAAATGGCGGAAAAGCATCTCCGGTATTTTATTTCCCCAGCTCATTTCGCGTCGAGTTTCAAACGATTGGCGAATGTTATCTAAGTAATAAGAGGTCGAATAGTCTGTTAAGTCGCTCATCGGCATATAAGCATAAAGAAACTTCAATGCTTCCGTCTCTTCCATATTCGGATGGAGCGACTGCACGGCAAAGAACTTTGTACCCATTAACTGCATCTTCTTATCGAAATCTTTTTCAACACGGAGTCGATAATGGTTGTCGGTTAAGAAATGCCTTTCTGCACCATGCACGCAACAAGGAATGGTGCAATATATACAGAAAGAAAGTAAAAAAAGTTTTTTAATCATTGTTCTTTAGTATATGTTTTGAAAACTACGTTGTTACAAAAATACTCTTTCTGTAATAGACTACCAAAAAAATATCTTAAATTTGCATCATTAATAGAATTTAGATGATATACTATTTTAGTGGCAACGGTAATTCGCGCTGGGTGGCCGAGCAGATAGCGGCAGCTACCAACGATGCGGTAGAAAATATATCGGATTATATCAACAACAAAAAAGAACTGCGGTGCCCCTCGCCAGAAGACAAGAGGGTAGGCATCGTATTTCCCATTCATTCGTGGTATGCTCCCCAACCGGTTATTGACTTTGTGGATAAACTCCAACTCAATGCCGATACGTATCGCTACATGGTGTGTACGTGTGGCGATGATGCCGGAAAAGCGGCATTCAGATTTCGCCGTCATTTCAAGTTCGATGCGGCTTGGTCGGTACGTATGCCCAATACGTATATTCCGATGTTCGATTTGGATTCGGACACCGTGGCACGAATTAAGGTACAAGAGGCTTGCGAAAAGGTAAAAGAGATTGCCGAAGACGTCAACGCCTGTAAGAAAAAGGTTCGCGATGTGTTCGAAGGAGCGTTTCCATATACCAAAACATATGTGGTCAACTACCTGTTCTACAAATTTACAGTCACCTCTAAGGGCTTTACGGTAAACGATTCGTGCATTTCGTGTGGGAATTGCCGCGACGCCTGTCCGGTCAATAATATACATCTGGTAGACGGACGCCCTACGTGGGCCGACAATTGCATTCATTGCATGGCGTGCATTCACACTTGTCCGCAGAGGTCGATAGACTTTAAAACGGCAACAAAAAAGCGAGGTCGCTATCTTCTGAAGCGATATATACAAAGATAAAACATCTTTTCACCTTTTTTGTATTTATCATTCCGATAGAAGAGTATATCTTTGTGGCGTAGTTCAAAATATTACGGATGTTGAAGATTAATAGCAAAAACAGCAAAAGGGCCGTCGCATTAGGTCTGTTGTTTATCATCCTTTCGACGATGATGATCAAGGCTGTGCATTATCATCACCATTCGTTGGAGCAAGGTGTTGTTGCTGCCTCTACTACAGGATATCATCAGTACAATGTCAGCAATGACGATTACTGTCCTATTTGTCAATATGTCTTTTCGCCTACCGAGGCGCCTATCACATACCATTTCTTTTTTATCGCCACACTGCTTGCATTGCAATGCGTCATTGTATTGCTTTCGCGTACTCGTGTGGCCAACATCTGCCATCATCTTCGGGCTCCTCCTGTTTGTTCGATACATTAATTCGTGGGGCTTTTCATGCGGTAACTGGAGGTACAAATCCATCTTGTTGCATATCGGCTCTATATAGGTCTGTCGATCATCTTAATAAGATTGCGTTGACGACAAGAAGTTATATTCTATCCGTTCCGGCAAGAATCAACAACAGCTTCTAGGTCTCATCCATACTCAGACTTGTTTTATTATATCATTTCAAACAAACAGTAATATGAAAATCAAGAAAATAATGATTGCTGCGCTCTTTTTGAGTGTTGCTACTTTCAATATATATGCCGATAATAAAGTAAAAACAGAGTTGCCTATCGATACGATATCTCTTAACGAAGTCGTTGTCACTGCTACACGCAATCCTATCATACGCAAGCTGGCACCATCATTGGTCAATGTGCTTCCTCACAAGATATTCGAAGATACTCAAGCTAGTTGTTTAGCTCAGGGGCTAAACTTTGTTCCGGGCGTGAGGGTGGAAAATAACTGTCAGAACTGTGGATGGACGCAAGCCCGTATCAATGGGTTGGATGGACATTACTCCCAGATCCTCATAGATAGCCGCCCTCTCTTTTCGGCATTGACCAATGTCTATGGGCTGGAGCAACTGCCTGCCAATATGATAGATCACGTAGAGGTGATACGGGGTGGAGGCTCTGCCTTGTTCGGCTCTTCGGCCATAGGAGGAACGATCAATGTCATCACTCGCGAACCGTCTAAGAATGGTGCCGAAATAGAACATACGATAACCTCGATAGGAGGCAAGAACGTGTTCGAAAACAATACGACGATGGATGCTTCGATTGTTTCCGATAACAAGAAGGCGGGATTAATCATCTTCGGCTCCAACAGATCTCGCCAACCATACGATGCCGACGGAGACGGATTTTCGGAGCTGAATAAGATCAAGACAAAGTCCATCGGGGCACGGCTCGTCATGAAACCGGCCGACAACATTAAATTATCGTTGGATTATCGTGGTGTAAGCGATTATCGAAGAGGTGGTGATAATATAAATTTGCCTCCTCACGAAGCCGATTTAGCCGAGACTACAGAACATACGATTAACGCCGGAGGTTTTAATTTCGACTGGGGCAATCCCGCGTCCAAAGATAAACTCAATGCTTACGTGTCTTTTCAGAACACCGATCGCAACAGTTACTACGGAGCAAACAAGAGTCTGGACAACTACGGATTGACTCACAATCTCACTTATATCATCGGAGGACAATATACTCATCTATTCAACAAATTGGTATTTATGCCCTCCGTGCTGACGTTGGGTAGCGAATACAATTCGGACAAGATAAACGATGAATCGATAGAAAACAAAGTATTTACCAACCAGTTGGCTCATACATCGAGTGCCTTTTTTCAAAACGAATGGCGAACCGACAAGATAAGCCTGCTCTTCGGCGGACGTCTCGACAAACACAACATGGTAGACCATGTCATCTTCAGCCCCCGTATCAATTTGCGCTATACTCCAAATGACGCATGGAACTTTAGAGTCAGCATGAGCGGTGGCTTTCGTGCACCACAGGCCTACGACGAAGACCTGCATGTAGACTTGGTCAATGGCGTTAGGAGAGTGGTGAAACTGGCCAGCAATCTTCACGAAGAGAACTCCACAAGCTGGAGCGGTTCGCTCAATTATCACCATCGTTTCGGTTCATTGATTACGGATTTTATTTTTGAGACTTTTTATACCGACTTGCGCCACACTTTTGCTATTCGCGAATTGGGACAAAAGACTCCTGCCGGCGACGAGATAGACGAACGCTACAACGCTTCGGGTGCTAAAGTATACGGTATCAATATGGAGTTTCAAGCTTCGCTTAATTCGTTCATTGACTGGCAAGCCGGATTGACTCTACAACGTAGCCGCTACAACGATGCACAGCAATGGAGCGATGACCCAACTGTTTCTGCCGAAACAAAGATGTTTCGTACTCCAAACGTTTATGGTTATTTGACGACAGATATAACTCCCGTCAAACGACTTTCTATTTCTCTCACGGGCGACTATACCGGCAGCATGTTGGTGCAGCACAAGGCCGGTTCGGGCGTCACAAAAGACGTAGCCGTTACAACTCCCCGTTTCTTCGATGCCAACATTAAGGTGGGTTATGATATTCCGCTTTGCAGCAACGCGTTGACAATGCGTCTGAGCGGAGGTGTGCTCAATGCTTTCAACTCTTATCAAAAGGACTTTGACAAGGGAGCCGATAGAGATTCAAAATACATCTATGGTCCATTAATGCCTCGCAGTTACTATGCAGCCGTTAAGTTCCTGTTTTGATTCTTTTTTATTATAATACTATTTATTATCCCGATTCATCTTCTTGAGTCGGGATATTTTAGTATGCTTGGCATGCACATCAGCTAACGGGTGCAAGTCCCTAAGCTGCCCTAGTAGTGGGAAAGCTCCAGCCCAAGGCAAGGGTGTCCATCGTGAGTTGGAATCTGAAAAAAGCCGACGGAAAACATCTGCTCTGACGAACAGAAACTTCATATAAGGCCTATGTCTGTGGGTTAGGTTGCTAAACAAACTAAAGCCCGATAGCTACTCGGAACGGATGGGGTTATCATGGTGCCGGAACAATTGTTTCGCAATTGCTCAAGGACAAGATGATGGAAGCTGTAGATATTCCACAATTGGAAACATTTAAAGCGGCAACTCTTTTTGTACGTACCGAAGGCATTATTCCGGCTCCCGAATCAAGTCATGCGATAGCGGCTACTATCCGTGAAGCGCTGAAATGCAAAGAAGAAGGAAAATCTAAAGTAATCCTCTTCAATCTATCAGGACATGGGCTGATAGATATGACAGCTTATGATATGTATCTTGCCGGAGATTTGATTAATTACTCCATACCCGATGAAACGATCGACAAATATCTGAAAGAAGTAGAACCTTTAAATAAATAAATTCCGATTTATATTTGCTTTGTAGCAGCTCTCAAAAGGAGCTGCTACTGTTTTGCAACGATCCTCCTTCTTTTCTTCTGAAGGCTATGAATAGCTAAAACGAACCTATGATATGAAAGAAAGAGTAAGCACTTGAAAGAAAGAGTAAGCACTTACGCAGAAGACTTATGAAGACTGTCTTCATGATAAAAGTGATAATGGAGGCGAATAACTTATATTAGTTTTGGTACTTAAAGTCTAGTAAAACAAAATTAATAGCGTATCTTTGTGCAAAAGTGTATATACGATGATTGAGGAAAAAAAGAGATATATTGCCCCTGGCGGATGGTTCGCAATGGAATATCCGGCCGTATGGAGTGAATTTGAAGATAGCACCGATGCTTTTTTGTTTTACAATCCAGATAAATGGACTGGAAATTTTCGCATTTCAGCTTTTCGCAATGAAATCCCTAACAAAAAAGGAATACACTATGGCGACGACGCCTGCAATGTAGAACTCAAAGAGAATAAATCGGCAGAATATGTAAAGATCGGAAAGTACGATTGTGCATATAGTGCCGAAAATTTTGAAGAAGAAGGCAAGCAGTATATTACCCATATTTGGATTACAGGAAAAGAAGATACCTTACTTGAGTGTACTTTCACTACTCTATTTGACAGTCATATCGAGGATGCTCAAGACATTATTGCTTCCATTGACGTCAGGCACAAAGATAGAAAATATCCGTCCGAAATAATACCGGCCCGTCTTTCAGAAATCTACAGAATAAATGATGCTTTTGAGAAAATAAGCGCCATGGTCAAAGAAATGCTTTCAAAAGACTTTCAAGGATCCGAAGACGATTTGCAAAATATACAATTGGCACTTGATAAAAATGAGCTGTCAACAAAAAAAAGCGAAATATGGATCAATGTGGGCATTGTCGTTTGCTGTATTCTCGCTACAGAAATAGATGGTATGGAGTGGCAAACATTGATAGACGGCAATCGGGAAGATCCGGTTTTGGTATACCAAAAGTCTATAGCGGTTATAGATCCGCTTAAATTAATCTGGAGTAAAGTAAAGCACGGCGAAAAATGGAGCGTGACGCAAGTATATGAGGAAACAATAACCTCATTGGAATAGTAAAAGGAGCACAAAATGAGCAATAGTTATTTGCAAGTAGAGAATCTGACAAAGTCATTCGGAGATTCAGTACTTTTTGAGAATATATCTTTCGGGATAGCAGAAGGAGATAAAGTGGGGTTGATAGCAAAAAATGGAGCAGGCAAAAGTACACTACTTAAAATCTTAATGAATACGGAGTCCAAAGATAGTGGCGAAATTGTATTTCGACGCGACTTGCGCATCGGATATTTACCACAATCTATCCATTATCCTTCTCATCTAACTGTCCTTGAAGCTTGTTTCGAGCATGGCAACGAAGCAGTAAATCTGATAAAAAGATACGAAATCTGTATGCAAACCGAGGGTCACCCTGGATTGGACGAACTACTGATACAGATGGAACATGCTAAAGCTTGGGAATATGAATTGAAAGTAAAACAGATTCTCTCTGTACTGAAGATAAGTGACTATAATCAGCCTATCGAACAACTTTCGGGAGGACAACTGAAGAGAGTAGCTCTAGCCAATACGCTCATCTCCAATCCTCAATTGATCATACTCGACGAGCCAACCAATCATCTAGATCTTGATATGACAGAATGGCTGGAAGACTATCTGAAACGTTCGAACATCACTTTGCTAATGGTGACTCACGATCGATATTTTTTGGATAGAGTATGCAACAGTATTCTCGAGATAGACCAGCAACAGATCTATGCCTTCAAGGGAAATTACAATTACTATCTGGAAAAACGGGAAGAAAGAATCAATGCCGCCAATGCCGAAAGAGCAAAGGCCAATAATCTATATCGAACAGAACTAGAATGGATGCGCAGAATGCCGCAAGCTCGAGCCCATAAAGCTCGGTATAGAGAAGAAGCGTTCTTCGAATTGGAGAAAGTGGCCAAACGCCAGAACAATGATGATAACGTGCAGCTCAATGTAAAGGCATCCTATATCGGCAAAAAGATCTTTGAGGCAGATCATATGTATAAGAGTTTCGATAAGACGGTTATACTAGAAGACTTTTCGTATATTTTTACCCGATACGAAAAGATGGGAATTGTTGGCGACAATGGAACGGGGAAATCTACATTTCTAAAAATACTCATGGGGCAACAAACCCCCGACAAAGGCAAACTCGATATCGGCGAAACCGTTCGGTTCGGCTACTATTCGCAAGAAGGAATGACTTTTGACGACAAAATGAAGGTGATTGATGCCATTACTCAAATAGCCGATTTTATAGATATGGGAGATGGTCGGCAGCTCTCGGCGCAGCAACTGCTACAGCATTTTCTTTTCACGCCAGAAACTCAATACAATTATATTTCTAAATTGAGCGGAGGAGAACGACGCAGACTGTATCTGTGTACGGTGTTAATGCGCAATCCTAATTTTCTGATACTTGACGAGCCAACCAATGATCTGGATATCATGACACTTAATGTGCTCGAAGAATATCTACTCAATTTTAAAGGTTGTCTTATCGTTGTGAGCCACGATCGATATTTCATGGACAAAATCGTGAACCATTTACTTATATTCAACGGAGAGGGCGATATAAGAAACTTCCCCGGTAGCTATACTCAGTACAGAGAATGGAAAACGCTCTACGAACGACACAAAAAGGAAGAAGTCACGCAGAAGGAAGAAAAAAAGGAACGAATACGCTTGAATGATAAGATCAAACTATCTTATAAAGAAAAGCAGGAAATGGAAAAACTAGAGAAGGAAATTTCCAAGCTCGAAAAAGAAAAGAATTTGATCGAAGAAGCTCTTTGCAGTGGTTCATTGCCAGTGGACGAACTGACCGAGAAGTCCAAACGACTACCCGAAGTGAATGAACTTCTTGACACTAATACAATGCGTTGGTTGGAACTTAGTGAAAAGGAACAGAAATAGGTACCTCAACCCATTCTCCACCGTGCCATTCCATTACTTTTTTATACCCCGAGCGTAGCAATCCCTCAAAAGCTTCCATACGGCCCGCATTGATCCTTTCCGGATAATGCGAATCGCTATTCACCTGCACTTGTATACCCAATGAATGAAGGGCGGAGAAATACCGTTCATTCGGATAGAACGTTTTCAGTTTCAAATACGATTTTGTATTTATCTCCACTTGGCATCCACTTTGTGCTATAATATCCAAATACTTCTTCATCAGCTCATTGTACCCTCTCTCTTCGAGAAGTCCCGGCCGATAGCACGATGCATTATAGTGCATTTTATCTGCATGTCCCAATACATCGAAGCCACCCAATTCGATCATCCGGAAGAGATGGTCGAAATATTGCCCAATGACATAATCCAAATCTCCATCGAAATGCTCGTCTACTACCTGACGAAAGCGATCGGGCGGGCAATCGATGTCTACTATCTTGTTGTCTTTATCTTTAAGCAGATGAACAGACCCGATACGATAGTCCAAAGGCAACCGTCTGAATCGGACATTCGAAGGATTGTTCTCATCATCCAGATAATCTATTTCGAGTCCTATAGCCAGTTCCAAATCATTTTCGTATTTCTTCTTCAAACGAGCGAATTCGGCCAGATAATCATCCATCCTGTCCCATTCCATCGTCCAATGGGTAGGAAAAGGCAATGGAGCGTGCGAAGAAAATCCGAAAGAAGAAAATCCTTCGGATATGGCAAATCGCAAGAAAGAATCCATATCTGCTCTACCGTCACAATATAGACTATGACAGTGATAGTTAGTATAATTGGGATGTATCATATATCCATTTCTTTATTCTACTTTTTTACAAGAATTTCCTTGGAAAAACTTATCTAACTTTTCTGCACAATCACCGGGCACAATGATGTGATGATTGCCTAACGAATTGTTCAGAAAATAGTTGGTAGAGGCATTTAGTTTAAGACGAATCTGAGTGCGATAAAAAGAAGTATAGTTGGTGTTCTCCAACAGATGGGCCGAAGAGACGAAGTATTGATCAAGGCATTCGCCACCGCAACGCACCACTGTATAATCGATAGCCGGCAAATAACCTTGAATCGCAACACTCTTACCGGTGGCATAATGGTTGCGTAAATCAAAAGTTTCTGTCATGTCCGTACCTACGGTGCAATGAGACAAAATCACTTCATTCTCCTTTTTATCAATAGAGTTTGTATTTACCATAAAACTATTTTTACCCGTAACGGCCTTTACCGAAAGCATGGTGAATATAGACTGTAAGTCACCCTCACAACCCACTACATAGCCCTTGTTATTCATCAAAGCAAGAGCCAAACAAGCTGTTACTGGAATCGTTTCCAGAATTTTGTAGCAATTAACCGAGATCGTATCAAGCCCGTAATCGGTACAGAGCGCAACAATGGCATAATACAGCCGAATGGCTTCAACAATATCATTCGGGCTGCATTCTCTACACAAATTCACGCGCCCCATCAATGCTGTCACCTCATCTTTTATATCGCTTGTTCTTATCTTTTTGTAGCGAGCCAGCACCTCATCGGTCGATATATCCATAAATTCAACTCCCCAGCGGCGTTTTGTCAACAAATAATCGATGCCGCTCGATATCAACAACGAAGAAGTCACACCCAGCAAACCTATTTTTTTACCGATCAAAGATCGTTGTGCCATATAGCAATCATACAATACGGTGAGTTCAGAAACAACATCTTTATTTGCGCCATAGACTATTTCGCATTTAAAACCGTGTTGCCTTATCCATGCCGAAGCTTCGATAGCTGTAGGCAAAGAATTGTCATAATTATCGGCCAATAGAATAAGAGGGCGACGATTAAGCGCTTCTATTTGTTTTATCAAAAGAGATTCTAAGCCACCGATAGTGACAAAAGATACAACGAAGTCATTAGGAGTTATCTGATCTATTTCATCAGCCATTAACATCCTGATGGTGAAGTGTGTGCTCAGTGCAGTAAGAAGTTCTTTGTGGGGTTCTAATATAGTTGTTTGCTTGTTTTTTTTGGCAGCGAAAGTGACTAATGTTATTTCCATGATATTCTTTCATTATAACGTTCATCTTTATGCAAAGATACTGCATATAGCCTGCAATAGCAAAATAATAAGATTAATTTTAGTCATATTATCTTTAAAACTATTTTGTTCTAAAGAATATTTGTAATTTTGTATTGGCTATGGTATTAGCCTTTAAATACTTTGATAGTTAATAATACCTACTCATAAACAACTATATTATTAATGTATTAAAATCCTTTTTATGCTAAGAACTTTTCTTATTGTAGGCGTAGGCAGTTTTCTAGGTGGCGGTTGCCGCTTTCTTTTATCAAAAGTAGTACAGAATAGCATTGAATATTCTTTTCCGCTAGGTACGATGATTGTGAACATTTTAGGTTGTTTTCTGATAGGAGTCTTTTATGGAACGTTTGAGCGAGGCGGATTAATGAACGCCGAACTGAAAATGTTTCTCACCGTGGGTTTCTGTGGGGGCTTCACCACATTCTCTACTTTCATGAACGAGAACTTCCAATTGATGAAAGACGGTAATTTCTTTTATGTGGCGCTTTATGTCACCATAAGCCTTTTAGGCGGATTGGCGGCACTATATATAGGTAACCTCATTACAAAATTGATATAATTGTCATGCGAAAGAAAATCTTGAAATTCTATTTAAGCAATACGGATGTCATCAAGCACGATTCGCTGTATGAAACAATTGCCACCTCGGCCAAGCACTATGGGCTGGCAGGGGCAACCGTATACAAAGGTATCATGGGCTATGGACAGAGTAGTCGGTTGCGTTTCAACAAGTTTTGGGAACTGAACGAAAAAGTTCCCATCATTATCGAAATAATAGACGAAGAAGACAAATTGCAAAACTTCTTAAACAATATATTGCCTTGGATAGAAAAGCTACCCAAAGGTTGCCTTGTCACCATGCAAGATATAGAGATTGTTTTGCAAAAGAAAGGAGATACTAAATGAAGAAGCAAGTCAAAACAAATGCGGCTCGTTTGTTAGATCGCGACAAGATAGCATACGAGCTGATTCCCTACGATGTCGACGAAGCCGATCTCAGTGCTCAGCACGTGGCTGCTAGTTTGGGCGAAGACATCAATCAAGTGTTCAAGACATTGGTGCTCAAGGGCGACAAGACAGGCTATTTCGTGTGTGTGGTTCCGGGCGAAGAAGAAGTCAATCTCAAGATGGCGGCCAAGGTCTCGGGCAACAAGAGCTGCGACCTCATCCCCATGAAAGAATTACTTCCCACTACCGGCTACATTCGTGGAGGTTGCTCTCCTATTGGAATGAAAAAGTTGCTTCCTACATTTATTCACGAAAACTGCATCGGGCAACCCTATATCTTTGTCAGTGCAGGCATCCGAGGACTACAAATCAAAATAAAACCCGAAGACCTCATTTCAGAGGCAAAAGCAAAAGTTTGTATTCTTTTTTAGCCGATATTAAGATGAAAAGATTATCTTTGTGCGAAATTAATTTTAATTTATAATAATCAAATACTATGTTTGAAGGTCAACCCAAAGGTCTATACGCATTAGCGTTAGCGAATACTGGCGAGCGTTTCGGTTACTACACCATGCTGGCCATATTTACTTTATTTATACAAGCTAAGTTCGGCTATACTGCCGCCGAAGCTTCGTCTATCTATGCCGGTTTCCTGGCATTTGTTTATTTTACTCCATTAATCGGTGGTATTCTTGCCGATCATATGGGATATGGAAAAATGGTAACGACGGGTATCATTATCATGTTCTTCGGATACTTCATGCTTGCCATTCCTACCGATACGGAAACAGGAAAATGGATGATGTTCGGCTCATTGGCTCTGATAGCTTGCGGCACGGGATTATTCAAAGGAAATCTACAAGTCATGGTCGGCAATCTGTACGATGCCCCGCAATATCGCAACAAACGCGATACGGCATTCAGCATTTTCTACATGGCTATCAATGTAGGCGCCCTGTTTGCTCCCACGGCAGCAACAAAAATGACAGACTACATGCTGGGCAAAGCGGGACTTTACTATGATTCCAAGATTCCCGCGTTGGCACATCAGTTTCTCAATCACACGATAACAGCCGACAACACCACCGAACTTTCTGCACTACAGGCAGCTCAGCACTTTGCCGGCGATACGGCAACCTTCTGCCAAACTTATATTGCCGAATTGTCTAAAGCATACAACTATGGATTCGGTATCGCATGTATTTCGCTTATCGTGTCCATCTTGATATACTACGGATTCCGCTCTACATTCAAATCGGCCGACGTCAATGCCAAGCAAGCCAAAGCCGCCCATATTGTCGAAGAAGAACTTTCACCCAAAGAAACTCGTCAGCGCATCGTTGCCTTGTTGCTTGTATTTGCTGTCGTTCTCTTCTTCTGGATGGCATTCCATCAAAACGGACTCACACTCACATTCTTTGCCCGAGACTATACTCAGCACTCTGCAACAGGATTAAACAGAATCGGATTCGACGTTTGGAACCTTGTCCTGATAGTCATTGGCATCTATTCTGCTTTTTCTATCTTCCAGTCAAAGACCGGTAAGGCAAAAATCATATCGGGCACAGTATTGACCGCTGCCCTCGTATTGCTTGTTGTCAAATATATGGCAACAGACAATTTTGTTCCTATTCTTCCACAGATCTTCCAACAGTTCAATCCGTTCTTTGTGGTAGCCCTCACACCTGTATCGCTAGCCATATTCACATCGTTGGCCAAGAAAGGCAAAGAGCCTTCGGCTCCCCGAAAGATCGGCTACGGTATGTTGGTTGCAGCTTGCGGTTTCATCCTTATGACTGTTGCTTCATTGGCATTACCTTCTCCCACGGCCATTGCAGAGCATCCGTTGGCAGACACCAGTCTGGTATCTCCCGATTGGTTGATTTCTACTTATTTGGTGCTTACTTTTGCCGAACTATTGCTATCACCGATGGGCATCTCTTTTGTTTCCAAAGTAGCACCTCCCAAATACAAAGGTATGATGATGGGTGGCTGGTTTGTAGCTACCGCCATAGGCAACTATATGGTTGCTATTCCGGGACACCTTTGGGGTAGTCTTCCCTTGTGGATAGTATGGAGCTTACTTATTGTATGTTGCTTGGTTTCTGCACTGTTCATCTTCTCTATCATGAAGAAACTCGAAAAAGTCAGCTAGCAATGGCTCGCCGATAATATAAAACAACAATGGCGTTTGGGCAAATCTGTAGATTTGCTCAAACGCTTTTTACATCAACTAAAATATTCCTAGCAGTATGAAAAAATTAGTTATTTGCGCGCTGGCCTTATTCATCATGACGCCGGCAATCTATGCGGACAAGAAAGACAAGAACAAGAAAGAACCTCCCGCAGCTGCTGTCGTTCAACCGACCGTGGTTAAAGAAGGATTGTTTACGGTCTCCAAAACAAAGACCGACTGGTTCTTGGAAATTCCCGATTCTATCTTCGGCAGACTCATTCAGACTGTCACCCGCTACACATCTACTCCTGTTGGAGCAAACGTGTATGGTGGAGAAATGGTGAACAACCAAACAGTCTACTTCGAAAAAAACAACGATAAAGTGTTACTGCGTACACTGATACTTGGTGCCACTACCGATGACAAATCTACCGATATCGAGAAAGCTGTCAAGGTGAGTAGCGAAGATCCCATCGTTGCTGCGTTCAAAATCGAATCGTCCGCCAATGGCAGATGTCGCATCAATGTCACCAAGCTTTTCACCGACGATACCCCTATCTTCTCCATGTCAAGCCAACAGAAGAAAAACTTCAACCTTGGCGGCATACAGTCCGACCGGTCTTATATAACCAGTATTCATACTTTCCCCATCAACACCGAAGTGCGTTGTGTCAAGACATACGCCTATTTTGCACCCGATAGAAGTATGATGACAATGAGGCCCTCCACTCCATTGATGTCCGGCGAAGAGACAGGAAGCGTCACCTATACCTTCAATACATCGTTTGTGGTATTGCCCAAAGTTCCCATGCAGCGTCGTCTCACCGACCCGCGCGTAGGATATTTCACCGATTCGTACACATTCTATTCAGACAATCAGCAGCATGTAGATACCAAAGAGTTCATCACCCGCTGGAGATTGGAACCTAAGCCCCAAGATGTCGAAAAGATGAAACGAGGCGAACTAGTCGAACCTCAGAAGCCTATTGTCTACTACATCGATCCCGCCACACCCAAACAATGGCGCAAATACCTCATTGCAGGTATCGAAGACTGGCAGAAGGCATTCGAACAAGCAGGTTTCAAGAATGCCATCATGGCCAAAGAATGGCCCGAAAACGATTCTACCATGAGCATGGAAGATGCCCGCTACTCTTGCATCCGCTATCTGGCATCGCCCATCGAGAATGCCTACGGACCGCAAGTACACGATCCCCGCAGCGGAGAAATCATCGAAAGCCACATCTGCTGGTACCACAACGTCATGGAGCTGGTTCACGATTGGTATATGATCCAAGCCGGCAGTATCGACAAGCGTGCCCAAAAAGAGAAATTCGACGAAGACCTCATGGGCGACCTCATTCGCTTTGTCTCTTCTCACGAAGTAGGGCACACCCTCGGATTGCGCCACAACATGGGCTCGAGCAGCACCGTTCCGGTAGAGAAACTACGCGACAAAAAATTTGTTGAGGCCAACGGACACACCCCATCCATCATGGACTATGCCCGCTTCAACTACGTTGCCCAACCCGAAGACAGCATCAGCAAAGAGGGCATCTATCCCCGCATAGGCGACTATGACAAATGGGCCATCGAATGGGGCTACAAACCTTGCTTGAATGGCGAAAACGACGAACAAGACCGGTTGAACAACAACAAAGAAATAGTAAAAAGGCTCAAAGAGAATCCACGTCTATACTTCGGCACCTACGAGTACATCTCCGGTTACCCCTACAACTTCACCGATCCCCGTTGCCAAAGCGAAGACCTGGGCGACAATGCCATGAAGGCGAGCACATATGGAATCAAAAACCTGAAACGAGTTGTTAAGGCACTTCCGCAATGGACATACGAAGAAGGCGATCTGAATAAAAACATGCAGCGAGTATACGAAAATCTGGTTGGACAGTTGAACAGATACTTCGGCCACGTCGCAACAAATATCGGTGGCGTTTACCACAACTTCACCAGCGTAGAACAGCCCGAGACAGGCTACACGGCTGTAGCCAAAGCGACGCAGCAATCGGCACTTGCTTTTCTCAACACCAACATCTTTATCGAGCCCACTTGGTTGACATCCGAAAACTACATTTATCGCTTCAATGGAGATCCGCAAAGTTATAGCAAAGGATTGGCACGGCGTGTGCTCAACAACGTTGTATCGGGTAGTACTCTGAATCGCTTGGTTCAGTACGAAAATGTATCTCCCGCCAACTACAAGGCACAAGACTATTTCAACGATCTCACCAAAATGATCTTCAGCGAAATATATGGCAACACTGGCAAAATCTCTTCCTATCGCCGCTACTTGCAACAGCAATTCGTCAAGATAGGTATCGAGCAAGCCACCGACAAATCGTTGCTAGGCACAGATGCCCATGCCATCATCACGCACCAGTTGCTCAGCCTACGCCAAAAAGCGTTGTCGGCAGCAGCAACCGCAACAGATAGCATGACAAAATCGCATCTCAACGACATTGCACTACAGATTCAAAAAGAACTGATGCCAAAATAAAAAGAGGCACATCTCCAAGAGCCCCTCGTTTAAAATAAAGTACCCTCGTTACAGTAGCTGTAGCGAGGGTATTATTATATAAGAAATACAATCAGTAACAACAAAGAGTATCCATAAACTTATTTACATTCGGTGTAATAATGAGTTCAATTATCTATCAAATAACGTTATTTGATAAAAAAGTTTATTACAAATAGGATATATTCAAAAAATAATATAACTTTGGATTATTAATAAAAAATCCCACGGTGTACGCAGGATTAAGATAAATCTTCGGCTTATAGCCTTATTGTGAAAAGTCTTTCACTTAGTATCTTTATGACAAAGGTATAAAAAAATAATGATATAAGTGAAAAAATAAAGGAAATATTATGAGAAAAACATTAGGTATCGATTTAGGAACCAATTCTATTGGTCTTGCTGTTCGCGATGAAGACAAAGGAACAGACATACAAAATCAATTAACTCATTTCAGTTCGATCACTTTCAAGTCTGGAGTTGGAAAAGGTAAGTCCGGTGAATTTTCATATGCAGCTAAGCGTAGAGAGAAACGTTCAACACGGCGTTTATATCAGTCACGAAAATATAGGATATGGAATACATTAAGACTACTCATAGAATATGGCTTTTGTCCACTTAGTTATGAAGAACTTGAAGGATGGAGTAAATATGATAAAACAAAAAAACAGAAAAGACAGTATCCTGTTGATGCTAAAGAGTTTGAACGATGGGTACGCCTTGATTTTAATGGCGATGGTATTTCTGATTTTTCTAGTCCCTATCAATTGCGTTATGAATTAATGAATAAACAATTTGATTTCAATAGCGAAACAGATCGTTTCAAACTTGGTAGAGCATTATATCACATAGCACAACGTCGCGGTTTCAAAAGTAGTAAAGGAGAAACAATAAAAGAACAAGAGGAATTAGTAACAAGCTTAGATTCGGAAACAGATATCGATATCGCTTCTGAGTTAAAAAAGTCGGAAGAGAAAAAATCTAAATCGTTGAGCAATTACATGGTGGAAAAAAATCTACCAACAGTAGGGTGTGCTTTGGCTTTTTTGGAAAATAGTGGTGAACGTATTCGTAATAGTGAATTTCAAGCCGTTCGTTCACAATATAAAGATGAAATAAAAAGAATTTTCGAATATCAACAAGGGCTTGATATACATAGTGATTTTTATAAAAAATTGACGAGCGAACGAAAAGGTGAAGGTTGTATCTTTTATAAACGCCCATTACGTTTGCAAAAAGGTCTCGTAGGTAAATGTACGCTAGAACCTAATAAAGAGAGGTGTCCTATCAGCCATCCTGATTTTGAAGAATTTCGTGTATGGTGTTTTATTAATAACATCAAATATCGTATAAATCAAAATAGTGATTGGCAACAGTTACCTATCGAAATGAAACAACAACTTTATCAAGATAAATTTATACATACCTCTTCCAATCTCAAGTTTTCATCCATTCGCCTTTGGATATCTAAAAGATTGGGGATAGAACTTTCTTATAAAGAAAAGACTATAAATTATAAAGATAATGTAACCATCTCTGGATGCCCCATCTCAGGAAGACTAAAAAAACTCTTAGGAGATAATTGGAAGCTTATAACACTCTCCGCCACACGTACAAATCTAAAGACAGGAGCCGAATACGTAACTAAATATGACTACATCGATTTATGGCATATTTGTTTTTCATTTGATGAAGCAGATAATATAACAGAATTTGCAAATAATATACTCCACTTTGATAATAATAAGACTCAACAGCTCGTTCGTATTTGGGGTGCAATTCCTCAAGGTTATAGTATGTTAAGCTTAAAAGCTATTCGAAATATAAATCGTTTTCTACGCCAAGGTCTTATATATTCTGATTCGGTCTTATTAGCTAAACTCCCTGAAATCTTTGGTGATAAATGGGAAGAGAACGAAACTTCTGTAATCGAACAAATCAATTGTCTAATTCAAGAAAATAGAAGCCAAAAATTTATCTTTAATGTTGCTAACGGGCTAATTGCAAACTATAAATCTTTGACAGATAAAGAACAATTTGCTTATAGAAATCTAGAATATCAACTAGATGATGATGATATGAGGGACGTAAGGAAGGCTACAATCATTGCAATAGGAGAAAAAACGTGGATGGGAAAAGCAGAAAATGAGCAAGATAGTCTTTTAAGTTCTATCGCAACTCTTTATCAGGAATTTTTCTCAACGTCAAGGCGAGATTATTTAACGTTACCAAGAGTTGTTGACTCATTGACTAACTATTTGCAAAAGACTTTTTCATTTATAAACACGAAAAATCTGCAAAAAGTTTATCATCCATCTATGATAGACTTTTATACCCCATCAACTGATGGGTTATTGGGAAGTCCTGTTATTGGAGCTTTAAAGAATCCTATGGCTATGAGAACGCTGCATATTCTTAGAAAGCAAATAAATAATCTGCTAGAAAATGGTACAATTGATCAAGAAACAAGAATTGTTATAGAAACAGCTAGAGAGCTTAATAGTGCCAATATGAGATGGGCCATTGAAGCTTACCAACGCTATAGAGAGGAAGAAAATAGAGAATTCAAAAAAGTAATGGAAGAACTATTCCCCAACAGAATAATTTCTGATACTGATATAGAAAAGTTGCATTTATTGATTGATCAGCAAGACATTTCCGATACCGAAAATGAAAAAACAAAAATAAAGACTAAAACAATAGAGAAAGGCGATATCTTTAAAAAGGATATAACAAAGTATCGTTTATGGATGGAACAAGGTTGTTGTTGTATATATACAGGAAAAATTATTAATGTTTCTTCATTATTTGACGATAATAATACAGACTTTGAGCATACAATACCTCGTAGTATTTCATTTGATAATTCATTATCAAATTTAACTATATGTGATGCTCATTATAATCGTGCTATCAAAAAAAATAGATATCCCACTCAATTGCCCAATTATGACAAAGAGGCAATTATTGATGGTGAAAAATATACAGCTATTCTTCCACGTCTCAAACCTTGGACAGAAAAGGTTGAAAAGTTAAAAGACAATGTAGAATTCTGGAAGGGACAATCCAAACGTGCGCAAGATAAAATTCGAAAAGATTATTGTATTCGTCAGCAACATTTATGGAATATGGAATTGGATTATTGGCAGAAGAAAGTGAATTTTTTTACGATGACGGAGATTACCAGTGGTTTTCGCAATAGTCAATTGAATGACACACGAATTATAACTAAATATGCATATCACTATTTGCGTTCATTATTTAATAAGGTGGAAGTAGAAAACGGGCGATACACTTCTGATTTTCGAAAAATGCTTGGTATTCAGGAATTAGACGATAAAAAGAATAGGGATAAACATTCGCATCATGCAAAAGATGCCACAATGCTTACCATGATGCCAACCTCAGCTAAACGTGACAGAATGATAGAACTATTTTATAAAATACAAGACGAAAAAAAATATGGTTATGAAACTTCTATTTTAGAATCACAATTGGACAAGGAACGTAAAGAGTGTAATTTCGGAAAAATTTCAAATTTAGGGGAATTCATTGAAGAAAATATCATCATCAACCATATATCAAAAGATCAAACATTGACACCAGCTAAAAGGCGTATGAGATCAAAGGGCAAAATTACACCTCTCAAAGATGAAAATGGCAATATCCTTTACGAAAAGGATGAAGATAATATATGTAAACTTGATCAATATGGACATAAAGTACCTAAACCTAAAATGTGGGTTCAAGGAGACTGTATTCGTGGACAATTACATGGTGAAACATTTTATGGAGCTATTAAGCTAGCAAAAAAAGACGAAAACGGAAATATTCTTTATGACGATAAAAATAAGATGATCATTGACTCAAATACTTCTTTTGTCGTACGTAAAGAATTGAAATATAAGTCAAACGCTACTGATTCAGGATTTAAGACATGGGATGAAATAGAGAAAGCAATCGTAGACAAGTCTTTGTTTAATATCATGAAATGCCAATTTCCTGAAGGAACTACTTTTAAAGACGCAATGAATCAAGGAGTGTTTATGTTTGATAGCAAAGGCAATAAAATAAATACAATAAGGCATATTAGATGTCATGCCGATACAAGAAATCCTATTGTCGTAAAACAGCAAACATATCTGTCATCCAAAACATATAAACAATATTACTATGCAACAAATGGTGAAAATATTTATTTTGCTATTTATTGGGATGGTAAAATAGATAGTAACAGAAGTTACGATTACCGAAGTTTAATGCAATTGACAAATATAAAAAAGGAAGGAATTGTTCGAAATCCAAAAGATTATTTTGAATCCAATAAATCTATTGGTAAAGGCTTGAAAACAAAAAATCTTCCTCTATATTGTGTTTTGCGAAGTGGTACTAGAGTTCTCATGTTCGATAAGAAAGAGCTTAACCAAGAAGATTTGACTATCGATGACTTCAAACAGTATCTATCCGAGATGGATCGCTCCGATCTAGTAAAGAGACTTTATGTGGTACAAAGGATTTTCGATCCTAAACAAGGATTACTGCAGCTGAAATATCATTTAGAAGCAAGAGACGACAAAAAACTTAGTGACGATTTTCCAAAAGAGAAATCTGATGAAAAAGGGAAATATGGTGAGAAAGGGAAAAATGGATTTTCAGAAATAAATATTTCGAATCCATATCCCAAGCTATTGTTAAGCCCTTCTAAGTTTACCTTTCTGATTGAAGAAAAAGATTTTAGGATAGAAACAGATGAAATACTTTTTTTATGATCAAAAAGACTCTCTATTTCGGCAATCCTACTTACCTCTCTTTACGAGATGGACAGATGGTCATCAAACTACCCGAGGTGGTGAGAAACGACACACTACCCGATTCGTTCAAGCAGCAACACGAAGTTACAAAGCCGGTCGAAGATATTGGTATCGTCATTCTCGATAATAAGCAAATTACTATCACTTCGGGGCTTCTTGAGTCTCTGCTCGAAAATAGTTGTGCCGTCATCACCTGCGATAGCCGAAGCATGCCTACAGGATTAATGTTGCCACTATATGGCAATACCACTCAAAACGAACGTTTTCGTCAGCAGCTTGATGCTTCTTTACCCCTTAAAAAGCAATTGTGGCAGCAAACTACCAAATACAAAATAGAAAATCAAGCAGCTGTTTTGAGAAAGCACACCGATACCGAAATAAAATGTATGAAAGCATGGGCAGAAGATGTGAAAAGCGGAGATCCCGACAATCTCGAAGGACGGGCAGCAGCCTATTATTGGAAAAATCTTTTCGTAAACCACATTCCCTGCTTCACGCGTGGTCGCGAAGGCGATCCTCCTAATAATCTACTCAATTACGGCTACGCCATTCTGAGGGCAATTGTAGCTAGAGCGTTAGTTTCTAGTGGGCTACTCCCTACTCTAGGTATTCATCACCATAATCGCTACAATGCCTATTGCTTAGCCGACGATATTATGGAACCCTATCGTCCATACATCGACGAGTTGGTCTACAACATCGTTGTCACGAGACATTCTTATTCGGAATTGACCAAAGAGCTAAAAGCTGAATTATTGTCTATCCCTACCCTAGAAGTTGCTATAGCTGGCAAACGCAGTCCGCTCATGGTTGCCGTATCTCAAACCACAGCGTCTCTCTTTCAATGCTTCGCAGGCGAAATAAAGCATATAGCTTACCCAAAAATGTAATGGATCGTTTTAGTGAATATCGTATTATGTGGTTATTGGTGTTGTTCGATTTGCCCACAGAGACCAAAAAGGAAAAGAAAGCCTACGTTGATTTCCGCAAGAATCTTCAGCGAGATGGATTCACCATGTTCCAATTCTCCATATACGTGCGTCATTGTATGAGTAGCGAAAATGCCGAGGTTCACAAAAATCGTGTTAAATCTTTCCTACCTCAACACGGTCAGGTGGGAATTGTATGTATCACCGACAAACAGTTTGGAAACATTGAGTTGTTTTATGGCAAAAAAACACAAGAGGTCAACACCCCCGGGCAGCAATTGGAATTGTTCTAAAACACAAAATCCCGTACTAAACGGGATTTTGTAGAGATAACAGTCTTCATTTTTTTTATTCTAATTTGCTATGTATCTTATTGAATGTTAATACTATACACGTGTTGTGCTGTTATCAATAAGACAAAGATACTAATTTGAAAGCAATTCACAACCTTCAGGACTAAATCAAGTATTTTCATGGCGCTGTTATCAATAAGACAAAGATACTAATTTGAAAGCAATTCACAACCTCTTACTTTCTTCAAGTGCCAATCTTCTAGCTGTTATCAATAAGACAAAGATACTAATTTGAAAGCAATTCACAACGGATAGGTCATGATGAAGAGGGTAAGATTTGCTGTTATCAATAAGACAAAGATACTAATTTGAAAGCAATTCACAACCCGCATCGTCAACTCTTTGTTTGATTGCATGCTGTTATCAATAAGACAAAGATACTAATTTGAAAGCAATTCACAACTCGTACGGCCGTCAGTTCTATGCCGTATCTGCTGTTATCAATAAGACAAAGATACTAATTTGAAAGCAATTCACAACAGCAAATGGGACGGGTATTTTACCGCGCAGCTGTTATCAATAAGACAAAGATACTAATTTGAAAGCAATTCACAACCGTCTTCAACACATTATTATAATAATTAGCGCTGTTATCAATAAGACAAAGATACTAATTTGAAAGCAATTCACAACGAGCTCGTGCAAACGACGCTAACGCAACAGGCTGTTATCAATAAGACAAAGATACTAATTTGAAAGCAATTCACAACTTTTGTGCTTCGGCACGTTCACGATCAAGTGCTGTTATCAATAAGACAAAGATACTAATTTGAAAGCAATTCACAACCTTTCCCGACCCATTAGCTCCGTGAATGTTGCTGTTATCAATAAGACAAAGATACTAATTTGAAAGCAATTCACAACTGTCTGTTGAATATTCGCGGACTATAAACAGCTGTTATCAATAAGACAAAGATACTAATTTGAAAGCAATTCACAACACGTCTGTTGCGCAGAATAACACTTCATTGGCTGTTATCAATAAGACAAAGATACTAATTTGAAAGCAATTCACAACCGTATTATATACTTCCGCGTAGCCTTCTCGCTGTTATCAATAAGACAAAGATACTAATTTGAAAGCAATTCACAACTCATTGATCCATACGTGAACATAGAGAATAGCTGTTATCAATAAGACAAAGATACTAATTTGAAAGCAATTCACAACAAAGATGCAGTAGACATAGACGGCGAAATGCTGTTATCAATAAGACAAAGATACTAATTTGAAAGCAATTCACAACTAATAATTCAGGTGTTAAAGTTGGGGGAATGCTGTTATCAATAAGACAAAGATACTAATTTGAAAGCAATTCACAACTTAATTACTTTTGTAGATAAATCAGATTGTGCTGTTATCAATAAGACAAAGATACTAATTTGAAAGCAATTCACAACAAAGACGTGGTAGAAGATATGATTGTGGCTGCTGTTATCAATAAGACAAAGATACTAATTTGAAAGCAATTCACAACTCCACATCACCCATCTTGCCTTGCATAATAGCTGTTATCAATAAGACAAAGATACTAATTTGAAAGCAATTCACAACAAAAGACACGCATGGGATTGAAAGACTTATGCTGTTATCAATAAGACAAAGATACTAATTTGAAAGCAATTCACAACTGAAAAGTCCTTACGGAAAACTAGGTTTATGCTGTTATCAATAAGACAAAGATACTAATTTGAAAGCAATTCACAACTCAGAATGTTCATAACAATTATTATACTCAGCTGTTATCAATAAGACAAAGATACTAATTTGAAAGCAATTCACAACTTGCACGTCCTACTATGTCGCTTGCATTATGCTGTTATCAATAAGACAAAGATACTAATTTGAAAGTAATTCATAGCACATTCCATTAATAAAAATGCGATCATATATATACCCCCACGTTTATAGATTCCCTCAAAAAAAAATAAAAAAACCCGTAACTCTTACGAACTAGGGAGAACCGTTTTACCATATAAAGATACAACTCATAGATAGCCACATCAAACACTAATGCCACGCCGTTGTCGTATGTTAGTTTTTTCGGTGACGTCCTTATGTTTTTCGCGTGACGTACATACGACAACAAAAAAACATACATATGTGGATGGGGCGAAGGATGGATTATCGGTGAGACAAGCGAAATCGTTTTGTGTTGCCCTATTTTACCAAAAGTGCCGCATGTGCCGCATAGGAATCCTATAAACTCTATATTTTTTTTATCGACGTATAGTACGTTTATCATTATGATACCATCATTATAAGAAATATGATTACATAAATTTTAAAATAAAAAAAAATGAAAGAGGAGGGAATCCTATGCGGCACATTCGGCAGGGGTATGTCGATTTTCGAAGTCGTAGCATATTGTGGCTGCGATTTTTGAGTTGACCAATAATTAAGTCACTTTTTAGAAAAAAGGGGTGTACGCATATTTTTGTTGCGTTGACCATTATTTCATAATGTCGCAAAAAATAGGCTTACAATAATATTATGTAATTATTGTAAGCCTTCCTGTTTCTATTTAGCATTTATAAAAATACCCTATTTGCCTTTATTTTCGTCATTTTAGAAAAAACGAAAAATTATTGGTCAGAAAGGTAATAGGTTGTCATTTGTAAGGTTTATTTCTCTTTCGTTTCGAGTATATTTATTATAAAGAGTTTGGGCTTCTTTGAAGTTACCATCTGTCTGGTCCAGAAATTCACGTGCTTTGCAGATATCTGCAATCTTGGCATCGTCGCCCGCTACGAGTATCTCTTTCGCCACATATTTGTCGAAAAGAACATCCAGATAAGTAGTGGCACTTTTATACTGAACGCAATACTCGGCTTGCTCGGCAGTGAGCAAGTGGCAATAATAGTCTTTGGATTTACGCGTTTTAACAAATGGAAATTCTTTGCGGGCAAGCATTTTGCCCATTCTTATTTGTGCGGCTTTGTCTATAACGGTCTCGGGGAAAAAGAATTTCATTCGCTGCAATATTTCGACTGCGGTATGCGTTTTCCTTTGTTGACATTTCGAGGGATATTTGCGCACATATTCTACCAGAAAATCGTACTCGGCGTTGTTGTCCTCGAACTGGTAGCTGTATGCGGAGAGTTCTTCCTGCTCCTCGGCGGTAAAGTAGTATTTGAAGCCCGTGTCGTGCAGATGGATGATTTGGGCGAAGAGCTGCTCGTAGTTTACCTGATAGTTCATGTCGACGCCGGTGACTTCGAACACGTGAAAACGGCGGTTGCCCGAGGGATCACTCATGAAATTGGTGCTGTTGCAAGTGGCCATGAACGAGGCGCGGTGGGGATGCAGGTGCCCGAAGCGGTCGTAGTTGATGCGGAAGTCCACTACCTTGCGAGTGATGAGCTCCTTGAGTTCGCGCATCTCGTCGCGCTTGAAGTGGTTGAGTTCATCGATGCTTATAACCAGACACGTGGAGAGCTTCTCGATCGAGTCTTTTTCGGCTTTCACCATGCCCTGATGAACGGCCTGCTGTAGCTCGGGCGGCAGTATGCTGTCCACGAAAAAGGTTTTGCCTATACCGCCGCCGGCACTGTAGAGAACGATGACGATGTGGTTGGTGATGTTGTCGTCGCGGTAGGACTTGATCATGCCCACGTACCACATGGTGAGCAGCCGCCGGAAGCGGTCGGGGTCGTTGGTACAGACGGAGTCGGCAAAGCGCCCGATGTGGTCGCATCCGTCCCATGCGGGAAGCGATTCGAGATAGCTCTCTACGGGGTCGAACGGCGGCGTAAAGGGCGAATTGACCAGTTCGTGCACCTGTTTTGAGTTCATGAGATGCCCCATTTCTTTGAGCCGCAGGGCGAAGTGGTTTTCGAGGTTGTCGTCAAACTCTTTGTAGTGTTCCTTACCCGTGAGCTTGCGGTCGGTACGGCGGCAGTATTCGATTCGGAGCGACAGCAGGTTCTTGCGCAGCCAGACGGTGCGCTGTATCTCTACTTGCAGGTAGATGTGCTTCATGAGCACGCAAAGCAGTTTGATGGTGGCGTGCTCGGAGCGGTTGTTGTCGTAGGCGCTTTTCACCGTACTTTCCACTTCGGCGGTAGGGAGCGGCGTCACGACCGTTTTCTCGAACGATACGTCGGTCTCTATCTCGATGATTCGGGGCATGGTACGTGGTATCAGTACGAGGGCTTTGTCGCGAGGTATGCCATACTTATTGAGTTCGCACGCCGCCTTGTAGATGAAGTCGTTGCGGCTGCCGTCCTTGAATCGATCGCCTGCGCTGTAGAGGTTTTTGCAGATGATGACGAAGAGGGCATCCAGACGATCTTCGCTGGCGCGTGTGGGCGAGAGGAGCGATTCGAGGTTCTCTTTCGACTTACCTTCGAACAGATACGTAGGCGGTTTGGCGGTAGCGGTAGGCTTCTGATGATCGCCTTTCGTTTCCACGTGCGACGAGCAGGTGGCGGCATCGAAGTCCACCACCACGATCTGGGGCTGCGGATTGCAGTAGGCGTCGGGGTCGTACGAAAGGAAGCAGATGCGCATGGGGTCGCGGCCGGTGGTATCGACGTCGTAGCCATAGCACTGGCGGAAGGCTTCTACCACGTAGTCGTAGGCGACATGGTGGAGTGCCTCATAGGTAGGCCAGTCGGTGGGTATTTCGCCCGATTCGGTGGTGTAGCTGATGAATATCTTCACACCGTTGCCGCTGGGGCTGATGTTGAAGTAGTGCACAATGGGGTCTTTACGCAGGTAAGTGGTGAGGTCGGCGAGCTGATTGCGGTCGAGCTTGTCCACATCGAGCACCAGTTGGCACAGTCCGCGGCGGAAGCCTTCTTTCTTGCGTTGCCCCTCGAACACGGCGGCCACGATGACAGCGGGAAGTGAGCGTTTGAGGGTGGCACAGCGCTCCTTGTCGCCCTCGGCGGCTGCTTGCCGAATGGCTTCTATCTGCGTGCGCACGAATCCCGTAGTGGTGAGTTCATGGTACTTGGTTAAGGTTATGGTGCCCTGTACCTTCGAGATGGAAGGGCAGTAAGTCATCTCGAATGGCGGCGTTTTGCCGATTGAATTTTCACTCATAATTAAATTTTAGTAGTTAAAAAAAATAATTCAGGTTATCAGTAGTAATAATAACTTCGTGGTATGTGGGGCGGCGCTCAGGGCGTGCCCAGATGTTGGGCGATGGCCTGCACCTGACGGGGCGAGTACACGTGCGCATGTTTGGGTGTGCCCAGCTGCCGGAGTTCGTCTTTGAGCTGCGGGTTGCACTCTATCCACTGGCGCAACAGGCGGCGCGCGGCGGGCGTGGTGAGCTGCGGATTGTAGAGCCTTGCCAGTTCGGACTTGGTGTAACTTCTCACTTCGAAATCGTCGATATACATGATGTTTTAAAGTATTGATTATTA